>Ga0210394_10001882_pt1 | contig 31176 bp, 22 predicted proteins | sample IncBWC12MmetaG_FD_160121 | JGI IMG/M metagenome (GOLD analysis project Ga0210394, IMG submission 160121) | Forest soil microbial communities from Barre Woods Harvard Forest LTER site, Petersham, Massachusetts, United States - Inc-BW-C-12-M | ecosystem: Environmental > Terrestrial > Soil >... | reverse complement strand
AGCAGCATCCGGCATACGCGGCGAACCTCGACAATCTCTCGTTGCTCTACGAACAAATGGGCCGCTACGCCGAATCGGAAACCCTGTGCCGCCAGGCGCTCGAAATTCGCCGCACGTCTCTCGGAGAGCAACACCCGCAATACGCCGTCAATCTCAGAGATCTTGCCGGGATCCTCGCCGTCACGAATCGCACTCACGAAGCCTCCATCCTGCTGCTTCGATCGGCGCAGCTTCAGTGGCAGCACCTAACAGCAAATTTCCCCACGATGTCTGACAAGCAGAAACGCCTTTTCCTCGCTCACAGCCAATTCGTGCAAAGCCTCGAGCTTTCAAGCTTGGTTTTTCAAGGCAAAGGTGCAGACCCAAAGGACGGTCTCCGCGGGGTCCTGCTCAGCAAACAATTGCTTTTCGAAGTAGCCCGGCAGGAGAGCGGCGCGTTGATGGTCACGGTCGCTTCTGCGCCGCCTGATTGGCAAAAGTTGTGGCGCGAACACGAGCGCCTGCGCCACGAATATGCCGCGCTCGCGCTATTGGGTTTGTCGGAAACTGGCCACTCTCAGCCATCCGCCGCAGGCGCCGAATCGAATCCGGACCACCTGCATGCTCTAGCACGCCAGATCGACCTCTTGGAACAAGAACTACGCCGCAAGAACGCTGCCTATGCCACACAGGCCCCGTTGCAACAAGTGACTTTGGAAGACGTAACGGGGGCTTTGCGCGAGCGGGAAGCTCTCCTCGAATATGTCCGCTATCGTCCCTACGACTTCGCCTCGCACAAGTGGGGAGACGAACGATACGGAGTCTTCATTCTCGAAGGTGGCACTGGCGACGTTTCCGCCATCGACCTGGGCCCTGCTACTCAAATCGACGAGGCGGTTTCTATTTTTCGGACACAAATGATCGAATCAATCTCGAATTTTGGAAGCGTTACGCCCAGCCGTGGAACCGTTCGCCGGTCCGAAGCTGAACTCGCGGAAGCTTCTGCTAGGTTGCGTGCGCTCATCTGGCAGCCGCTCGAAAAACACCTCGCGAGCGTCAACCGTGCCTATCTTGCGCCAGATGGAATGTTGAGCCTGATACCGTTCGAAGCTCTCGCACGGCAGAACCGTTTCGGCGAATGGCTTTATCTCGCCGAAGAATCTGAGTTGATCTACCTCGGCACCGGACGCGACCTGGCCCGCTTCACGCTGAACGCCGAAAAAAAACCGGAGCTCGCGCGAACCGCCGTCCTGGTTAGTAATCCCGACTTCAACGCCGACCAGGAAAGATTGGCGGCAATCGTCGCTGGAGTGAAGCCTCCCACTGCAACAATCGTTGAAGTCCGTACGGATCCTACCGCGAGCGTGCCAACGGACTCCGCCACCTTGGGACGCACAGCATCCAGAAACAAGCGAACCGATCTTCCCGGTGCTTGGGACCAGGAGCCCGTCGCCAATCTCGATCACCGCCTCACCGAGCCGGTCGCCGCACAGCTCAAAGGACTGGGCTGGTCGGTCCAGACGTTGTCCGGCAGCGAAGCGGTCGAAGAAGCCGTGTTAGGAATCCAGGAGCCGCGAATTTTTCAGTTCGCCACGCACGGTTTTGTGCTCGACCGCCGCGACGTCTCGAAGCAAACCTGGGACAACCCGCTTCTTCGCTCCGGCATGGTAATGGCCGGCGTCAACACGTGGCCCGCTCATCATGCGGTTCACTATCGCGCCGGAAAAGAACTCATGAATGAAGAACAAGCGCACGCGCTGGGCTTTTCCGACGAACAGCTTCGAGCCTCCCGCGTGGAGGTGGCCGATGGAATTCTGACCGCTTACGAAGTGACAGGAATGAACTTGCGCAACACGGAGCTCGTGAATCTCACGGCCTGCGAAACGGGACTCGGAGAAGTCACTCCCGACGGAGTCGTCGGACTTCGCAGGGCGTTTTCTCTCGCAGGTGCTCGCTCGCTCACGATGAGCATGTGGGAAGTCCCGGCGGAGGAGACGGCCTCGCAGATTTATGACTTCTACGAAAATTGGCTCGGCGGAGTCGATCGTGCGAGCCCCTCGAGCGTGTCGTACCGGTCGAGCCGCTACGAAGCGTTTCGCACGGCGCAGTTGACGGCGTTAGCTCGCGCAAGAGAGAACCACGGCGCCGGCCATCCTTTCTATTGGGCGGGCGTCGTGTTTGTGGGCGATCCCGGCGATTTGCCGGCTCGTGCCACTCCATCCGTAAAAATGGTAAATGCAAAAAAGAAAACCCGTTCGGCAGCGAATCCGGCCCAGAATTGAGAATCAACAGCACAAAAGAATCAAAGAGGAAGCCAGCTGGCTACCCGTCAAATACGACTTCGCTCTATTCCTCACAAGGGCGGCGGGCTAGGCACCTCCAAGGAAAGTAAAAGGAGATTTACATGAAGCGCTTAATGATGATGTTGGTAGGTTTGATCGTACTGAGCGGTTGGCTTGGCACGTCAGGCGCCGTCCGGGCGCAAGACGCCGACAACAAAGGAACGAATGCGTCAACCGACAAGGGCAAAGAGGGAGGGAACGCCACCGGTGTGTCCGTCCTCAATCAGGCCGGGCAACTCGTGCGCTATGCTCGAGAAAACGAATCGCCTCTCGCCATGCTCACAGCCGTACAAATGATCGAGCGCGTCAAGTATCAGGAGAAATCGGATCGCCTCGGCGCCAAGAAGTCGGACGTCTCGACGCAGAGTGGCAAGGAGGAGGCGAAAACCGACCAGAAGGAACAAAATACAGAAGTAACTTTCGACACCCAGAAACTCCTCGCCGAAGCCAAAGTGTGGGCCAAAGGAAATCCACAGATCGCCGCGCTGATTGACGCCGAAGCCTCGAAGCATTCTTCGACGGGCACGCTCGGCGCGACGACCGGGCCCATCGTGCACCACGACCACGTATATGCGCGCCACTACGACGATTTCGCTGTCACTTTCTATGCCGGCGAACTCGCTCGCGTCGCGGTCATCGGCAACGGCAGCACCGACCTCGACCTCTACATCTACGATGCAAACGGAAATGTGATCACAGCAGACACCGACTACTCCGATCAGTGCTTGGTACAGTTCGTCCCGCGCTGGACGGGAGCATTTCGCATCCGCGTCGTCAACAACGGATACGTAGGCAACAACTACGTCCTCATGACGAACTAGCGCGCACCTCGCTCAGCAGCAACGGGGGTATTCGACCGCGGTCGCCGGACGTATCAATCCCCTCCGGCGACCGCGCGGCGCTGCACGGTCTACTGGGGCTCGCCTACTTAAGCTTCGCGTATTCTGCTTTCGCTTCCTTCAGGATGGGCCTCATTCACAGGTTCGTCGGGATCCAGACACTGCGGGTCTTGGACCAACTGCTGGTTGTACTGATGTTGGTCGAGGTTCTGCATACGGTGCGCATCTCCATCCGATCGCATATTTTGGTTACCGAACCTTTCCTGGTCGTAGGACTGATTGCTTCGATACGGCGCATCCTCGTGATTACCCTGGAAGCAGCCAGCCTTACCCAGGGCAGGGGGTGGTCGGCCGAGGGGCCGAACATCTTTCGCGCCTCTATGATTGAGCTTGGACTTCTTGGACTACTTGTTCTCATTCTCGTATTTTCAATCACTCTCTTGCGTCGCCACCCTCCCGCAGCAGATGAAATCGACAGCGTGTGAAAACGGCGATCCGCCCTACGTCACGGATAAAAGACCTGAGACAGAGCAAAACTCAGGTCTGGGCCTTGAATGACCCGGCGTAACAGTTCGGGTGGGGAACAGGAAGACTTCTCACCAGCTATCTCACATTGAGATCGGTGGTGCGAAGAGGATTTCGCACTCTTGACGAGGCCGACTTCGTTAGAGATCTCGAGAACAGGGAATAGCACTCATCAATCTTGCTCAGCCGAACCCAGGATTTTCTAGTGATGCCCACGGTCTCCCAGAGACACACCCTAGGGACAACCCATTCGCCCTGGCTTGTGCCTGCGTCGAAGTTTTCTACGGCGCAGTCGTCGATTAATTTCGTTTGCAGAGAAGGATTCAGAAACAAAATCGCCGAGGCACTGACAGGCTTCCTCGTGATTAGGGTGATTGGCATCCTGGACTGCTTTGAGAACCTCTGCAAATCCTTGCGGGGTGGGCGGGTGGCCTCCTTCGATCCGAGCTCTGACGGCGAGTTCCACCGAAACCGCCTCAAGCCGAGCAGCCTGTGAAGCGAGGTCTGAAACGGTCAAGGCGGCTCTAAAAGTAAAGCTTGAGAGCGAATTGAATCTGGCGCGCCGGGAACGCCTGCAATATCTGCCCGAAGAAGGGATCCGGAAGGAAACAAGTTGAGAGAACTGCGTTGTTTGCAAGCCGGCAGAGACCCGGAAAGTTCGCGGCAAATGGCGATGGCGCCGCGAAAAACGTGCTGGTCCTACTATACGGTTGACGAAAATTTACATTATTGAATAGGTTGAAAAACTCCACTCGAAATTGTAGGGTTTTTGTCTCGCTTTTTCCTAGGTGCGTATCTTTCAGAACCGCGAAATCGAAATTGACGAACTTCGGACCCGCAAATACGTTTCTTCCCAGTGACCCGGGCTTGAGTTGGAACGTCGGGGTAAGATCGAAGACGCTACCTGGGAAGCCCACGGGGATGCCGTGATCGATGGCGGCTTGCGGGGCGTTCATGTTAAGTGGTACGTGTCCGAGGGTATCGGGGCGGAGAGGTGTACCAAAAAAGTCCGAGTATATGGTGAATGGCTGACCGGATTGCAATGTTGTAATCCCGGTCAGCTGCCAGCCCGAACCGATGCCTGGCGCCCAGCGCGGAACAACGTAAACATAATCGAGAACGAAGCGGTTCCGAACGTCGAAATCGGAGCGACCCCGCTCTCCGGCGAGATTGCTAGAATCCTGCGGTAGGCGCGGGCGCGTGGTAATTACGGGAAGATTACCCTGCAGGCTTAGCGTAGGACTTATATTATTGGCACCTGCGAAGTTGTCGGGGTTGTCGGCTGTGTCAGCAACAATTATGCTGGCAAGCTGCGGGGAAGCAAGGAACACCTGCGGCTGTAAAGACGACGCATTGTCCATCGATTTCGCCCACTCATAAAGCCCATGTAACTGTAATCCGTGGAAACTCTTTGTATCCAGGCGGATCTGGAGTGAGTTGAAATTCGAATTGGCCACATTCCCCTGATCTAGAATGCTGGTGACCAAAAATGGGTTAGTAAACTGCCCCGAGGGATTCGTTTCAAAGCAGAAACCGGGATTCGACAGAAACGCCGAGTTCGGGCATTCACTGATGTCGCGCAACAGCGGTAGCCGGTGTCCGGCTGATCCCACATACGCGATCTCGACAAGAGCCTTGCTCCCCAGTTGCTGCTCGACTCCAAAATGGAACTGATGTACGTAGGGAGTTTTGTTATGGGTGTCAATAGCAGTGATCGAATAGGGAGCGAGAGCCCAATCGGAAATTGAGTTTGGGTTGGCGGACAACGAGAGGCACCCATTGCTGGAAATGAATGTGGGCCCACAGGCAGAAAAAGTATCGTTCAGCGCCGGAAACGGGAAGAAAGCCAGGTTCTGTTCCACGAAGGGCGGGTTGAGCAACATGTTGACGGAAGGCTCAAGCGGTTGCTGGTCGAACATCAGGGCATAAGCTCCTCGCACAACCGTTTTGCCGGAGCTCCATGGATCCCAAGCGAAGCCCATGCGCGGGCTCCAATCGTTATAGTCGGTGTTGTACCCGGCGCGAGGAGCGACTCTTGGGGACGTTCCAATGACGTTGCCAAAGGGATCAAAGATTGTCTTCGAGCCTCCGCGCACCAGTCCGCCTGTCCCCTCTGTGGTCGACAAGCCCGGATAAAAGTTCACAAGGCGATTGTCGAGCTCTACCGGCGCCGTGTTTACTTCATAGCGAATCCCGTAATTCAAAGTGAAGTTTCGCCACGGACGCCACTGATCCTGAATGTACCCAGCGAAGGACTTGGTCGTGAAGTTGCGCTCAAACCCGTTGCCGAACTGGGAGCACGGTTGCGCAAATACAGTCGAAAAGGAAGGCAGAGACTTTGGACAGACTCGAGCAATCGAGGCTACATCCGATGTGCCAAACTCAGCTGCAATTGGTGGCGAAAACAAAGTGACTAGGCCACGACCCAAAGCACCATTATTGACGTTCAGCCGAATGTACCGAAACTCTCCGCCGAACTTCCAGCTGTGGCGCCCATGAGCCACGCCGACGTTATCTGCGAAGGACCAAACATTATCAGCCCGATTGCTTGGCGTTGCTTCATTGGCGCCGAGCGAACTGTAGGGCGCAGTGGTGAAGACGCCTCCGAGAGTTATTGTGGGCAATCCCTCGTTTTGGGAATTCAAGTTTTGGAATCCCAGCGTCGCTGGATCTAAAGTGTTATCCAGCGCCGTGGTCGTCAGCCGAAGACGATTCCATCCGAAACGAAATTCATTGGTCGTCTGGGGCGTGAACTGCTGCACATAGTTGTAACTGACATTCTGATTGCGCCCGTGCACTTGAGTGCCGTTGCCTGGATAGGCCGTCGTCTCCGGAACGTCCCCTGCCTGTACCTGCCGGATCAGCTGGATGTTGTGCCTGAAGCTCATGCTGACCCGGTCGCTCTTGCGCCAATCGACCCTTTCCAAGAAGTTATCGCTTTCGGTGCGGTTCGCTGCCTGCCCAACGCTGAAAGCACCGGAACCGGCTGGCAAATTGAGCGGGTTGGAGGTGCCAAAACCTGCAGGATCTGTGAATGCTGTCGCGGGCACGTTGGGAGCCGAATAAAGGTTGTTGATTGCGATAGCGGCGGCGTTACACGGGCTACCCACGAAGTTTTCACAAGGGGATGCAGAACGGAAAGTTGTTCCCGGCACCTGCTCAAACAGAGGCCGGGGGTTCGCGAGACGAAAGCTTTCCCAACTGAAGAAGCCGAATAGTTTGTCCTTCAGCAGTGGGCCGCCGAGATTCCCGCCAAACTGATTCTGGTTCACTTCCGGCTTGTGCAGGTCATAAATCGGAGCCAATGTCGGGTCGGCCAGCGGGTTTCCGACGCCACGGAGTTGTAGTTCCTGAGAATATTGATCGAACGTGCCCCCGCTGTAAGATGAGAAAAAGTTTCCAGCGCCCAGTACCGAGTTGCGATAAAACTCGAAAAGTCCCCCGTGTACGCTATTGCTCCCACTGCGGCTTACACTGTTGATCTGCGCGCCTCCGCTCCGTCCGAACTCGGCATTGGATGTGGAAGTTTGCACCCGGAATTCTTGCAGGGCCTCTACGACCTGAAATGGCAATGACTGATTAATCGTATAGTCATTGTTGTCGGCTCCGTCGAGCAAGAAGTTATTCATGTCTGCGCGGGCGCCATTGACCACCAGCGAGGCCCCTTGCAGCACCGACCCCTGCTCCACGGGATACGTGCCGGAAACTAACAATGCCAAATCGATGAAGTCGCGATTGACCAGCGGCAGTGTGTGAACCCGATTGCTATCGATCACTCCGCTCTCGGTAGTGCTCAAGAGATCAAGCGAAACCGAGGACGACTTGGCGGATTGTTGGGGAGCTGGCGGGGGGACTTGCAGCGGCGTTTGCGACGGAGGTCGCGGCGCTACCGGCGAGTTTGCTTGAACCACCATCTCAAGCCGGAAAGGCGGCAGTACAAGCTTCTCTTCGTCTACCTGCACGATGATATTGGTAAGAACTGCCGGGGAGAAGCCGCTCTTCTCGACAGAGATCACGTAGTTCTCCGCGGGCGGGACATTGTTGAAGGTGTACGTGCCGTCGGATCCAGTAGTCTGCATTTGGGAGAAGCCGGTCCCAGCGTTGATCAGGTGAACTGCGGCTCCGGGAACCAGATCTCCAGAGGAACGCGCATAGACCGAGCCTGTGACGGTGGCGTTCTGGGTTCCACCCCAAGCGTGAAGGCTGATCAGCCCAATCGCCAGAACAAGAATGAGGGGATGGCGATGCGTCCTCATCGGTTGCTCCTTTGCAGCACTCTGCTTGGTTGAGGCAATCCGAGGGAATTTGCGGATGCTACTCAACCCGAGATTGGCTGTCAAACCAAATTTGGCTTTTCCGAGGGCGAGGAGTTATGGTGAATTTCCGCCCGCGCTTTGCGAATATAGAGATATGATTTTCGGCGAGACGTATTGTTTTGGAGGCTGAAATTGTCGTGCATCTTTCTGCGAAGCGCGAAAGTCCGCTACTGCGAGATCCCGCTGCTGCGTATCGCGCTCGCCCGAAAGAAAGTAGCGCGAAGCGCGGGTAGCCCCGCGGAAGAAGTAAGCAAGGGCAATCTTGCGCCCGCGATTTGCCACGTACAAGCCTAGCTGCTGCTCCGCCTGATCATAATTGCCAGCAAAGTAGGCTTCGAGTCCCAGGCGCAATGGCTCCTGGTCCACCATTTCCTGTGCCGCTTCCAATAGGCGCGCAATATCGTGATTAGCCGGATCGAGCATTTCGGCCATCTTCAGTTTGTCGACAGCAGCCGCATGCTGCCCACGGCTCGTGTCGGCGCGAGCTTCGGCGATGAGTTGCTGCGCGACCTGTCTGGGATCCTTTCCGGACTCGGTAACAGTTTTCTTCGCGTTCTCGCGCACGACGGCCTCTTCCCTTAGGGCGGCGTCAATTCGTTGTACATATGATTGAGCTTCGACGGTATGGGGGCTGCCCGTTTGAATCAAGGCTTGGAAGCGAGCCTTTGCGTTCAGATAGCGCTTCTCATTGAAGGCTCTCGCGGCCTCAGCAAAGGCCTGCTGATCGCTTTCGGCATCCTTCTTCCGGACCGCATCCTCTCGGCGCTGTTTGATACGCTCAAGATAGGACCGGGCATCGTCGGCCCTGGTGCCTTTTGCCTGCTCAATCTGTCCGAATTGGATCGAAGCCTCGGCGTCGCGCCCTTCGTTAAACATTTGAACGGCTTGCTGGTAGAGAATTTCCTCTCGCATCCGAGTATCGATTTGCTTCAGATAGCCGTCCATCTCGCCGCGGTACTTAGGGTGCCGTAAGAGAAGGCTGCGGCCCTGCGTAAATTTCTGCTTGGCTTCATCGAGTTGCCCCTGTTTGAAAAGCTCCAGACCCTCTTGGTAAAGCCTCTCTTCTTGCTCGTAAGTTCGCTTCGCCGAGTCACACGCCGGGTTCAGATAAGTATGGACGTCTTTGTAGCCCGGGCTTTCCTTTTCGATTTGCCTGAAGGCGTCGCAGGCATCCTCCATCTTGGCTTCGTTAAAGGATTGAATTGCCTTTTGATAACGGTCTTCCATCGTTTGTTGGGCAGGTGCGGCAAAAACAAAAGAAGACATGGCCGGAGCCAGTGCGAGCAGGATCGGTCCAGCCAACTCAATACGCCGAGAGGACCTTTTGTACCAGATCATCAATCTTCACCTCAGGAAAATTGCAACTATACGAGGATATCGCTCCTCGCTGAACGGCGGCTTCCAGTTTGCAATTGCTTCGGCCGTTCTTCAGCTCGATAACGTAGCGTCCGGGCGGCAGCGCGATCTGGAGCGGAGTCTGGCCTGTGATGTTTAGCTGCTGGCCTTTCGCATTACTCACGTTGGCAACTTCTCCCCACGGCGCGGCTGTGAGCTGGACATAGCCGGGGGCACTGCGGCCCTTCACGTACCGAGTCCCAACAGCCGCTAAGGCGATAGCCGCAATACTAAGTATCGCCGCGAAGGCAATCCATGGCGTCTTGGCCGGCGTTGGCTCTGTCACAGTGGCGCGCTTGAATATGCCGCGAGGCTCTCGCCGCTTTGCCGAGCGCACCAATTGCGGGACGCTCTGTTCGAGCTCGCGCCGCTGCGCTTCTTCAAGCAGCGCCTTTGCTTGCGAGGCTAACTCTGGCAGGTCAGGTGATTCCCACGTCACTGACGTTAGCAATTCCGCGGCCCGCCCATATTCCAATCGCCCAACAGCCACCTGCGCTTCTTCGACCAACTTCACTCGCTCTTCGCGTCGTAGTCGAAATTCCTCTTCCCGCAACCGCTTCTGAAGTGCCAGAAGCGCCGGTTCGCCTGGATACGGCTTCAGCGCCTGCTCCAGCAGCGATTCTGCTGCGCCGATATCCTCTTCGGCCAAGCACTTCTTGATCTGCTCCTCAGCCGAATGCACGAAATTTGCCCGATCCAGATTCTGTCGGCACTGCGAATAAACACGTTGAAAGTTCTCGTTCTTGAAGAACCCTTTCGGAGCGCCTTCGAAAAGCGCCACCGCTTTGGCCTCTTCGCCGGACTGAAGCAATTGCAGCGCGCCGGCGACGATCTCTTCGCGCCGGCCTTCGAAGGCCTCCCGCTGCTTTCGAACGGTCGCCAGGAGCGCATCGATCTCGCCGGTTTTCAGTTCATCTTGAGTCCCGAGGAGGAATTTTTCTGCTTCTGTGTACTGTCCGTCCCGCAGATAGACCTGGGCTCGGGAAATCACCTGGCGCTCGCGCTCGCGCCGGTCGGCCTCTTCCAGAAAGGACTTGGCTTGTTCTGCCAATTCTGGGAGGTCAACGGAGTCCCACGACACTGAGGTGAGCAACTTGGCAGCGACGGCGTATTCCATCCGGCCCAACGCTACCTGGGCTTCCTCGAGGAGCTTCACGCACTGCTCGCGTCGCAACCGCAATTCCTCTTCCTGAATGCGCTTATCGATGGCACGTAGCGAGGCGTCGTTCGGATAGACCTTTAGCGCCTGCTCTAGCACAGCGTGGGCGGATCCAAGATCTTCTTCAGCCAGGGATTTCTCTACCTGCTGAACTGCACTGTGCACAAAATTAGCGCGATCCAGGCTTTGCCGGCATTGGGAATAGGCGCGCTGGAAGTCTTCCTTCCTGAAGTATGCCTTCGGCGCGGCCTCGAAAAGTGCCACCGCCCTGGCCGCCTCACCCGACTCGAGCAACTCAAGAGCCTTAGCGACGATCTCTTCGCGACGTTGCTCAAACGCTTGCCGCTGCTCTCGCGCGGTCGTCAGCAAAGCGTCGATCTCGTTGGATTCGAGTTCGTCCTGAGCGTGCGTCAGGACTTGTATGGCTTGTTCGTGTTCTTGCTCCCGTAGATGGCTCTGGGCGCGGGCGAGCGCCCGGCGAATGCGTTCTTGCCGCTGTTGTTCGGCGTATCGGTCCCGGGCAAGTTGGAGCAAGTCGATTAGGTCGGGAGACTGCCCTGCCCTGGCAAGGCTCTTCTCTAAAGTGTCGATGGCAGCAGGGAAATTCTGCGCTCGGATCTGTTCGTTGGCCTCCCGGATGGCATCTTGCCGAGACGTTTCTCGCGCAATCTGCTCTTGGGACTCCTGAACGGTCTTGATGAAAGAGCCCAAGCGAGGATCATCCGGGACGGTTTGAATCGCTCTCTCGAGTACAGCCAAGGCGGACGAATGCTCGTTCTTGTGAACGAAATCGCGAGCCGCCCTAAGCTGTTCTTCCACATAGCGACGCTTCTTATCCACTTCGGTGCGGCGAAGCACCTGCTCGTGGAGTCTAAGAACCTGAGCGTCGTCCGGAAATTCGCGAAGCGCCTGCTCCACGCAGGCGAGCGCTAGATCGAGTTTTCCCTTGCTAAGGGTTTCCTCGGTTTCGGCTACGCGGATGACCAGCAGCTTGCGTCGCTCTTCCTTTTCCTCGCTGCTGCGGATTAACCTTGTCAGTGCCTCGATTTCGACGTTGAAGGCATCGAGTTCGCGGGCACGATCCAAGGCTTCGAGAGCCTTGCCGAAATTTTTTAGAGCTAAATGAGTATGTGCCCCTTCGAGATATTGCCCGACCTGGCGAAGCCGCTCCTGCTCCGAGAGCTCCTGAATCACCCAACGCATCATTCCAAGTGCGGCCGAATTTCCCGGCTCAATTGCCAGCACGGCCTCGAGGTCAGCTTTTGCGCGTTGGAAATCGGCCTGAGCGGCGAGCTTTTCCGCTCGCTCCAGGTGGCGGCGGATTTTTTCGGAGCGGTCGCGCCTCTCAACCGCAAGCTGCTTGTACTGTTTCGCCTCTTCATTCCCGGAATCGAGGCGAAGCACTTCTTCCAACAAGCTGACGGCGTCCTCGTATTGTTCGGCTTGCAGAGCCTCCTTGGCCTGGCCCAGATCGTGCTCCACCTTTTGCATGCGCTGGCGGGACTGAATGCGTTCCCGAACCTGCGTGAGCAGGCTCTTTGCCAACTCGTGGCTGCTGTCGATTTCCAGTACCTTTTGTAACGACTCCTTGGCGATCGTAAGGTCACCCTGCTGGAGGCAGCGCTGGCCCTGCCGCAGAAATACGTCGACTGTGTCGCGCTTCAAGTTGTCGGCGATCCGCTGAAGGTCGAACGCCATATCCTCGGCGGACTGGTAGCGTTCCTCGCGATCCTTCGCCAGAGCGCGTTGTACAATCTGCTCCAAAGGTGCGGGACACTGCGGAATGCATTTTGTGATGGCTTCTGGAGGTTCGTTGAGAATCTTGTAAAGAATCGAGGGCACATCGTCGCCCGGAAACGGCGTCTGGTAAGTAAGAAGTTCGTAAAGCACGACGCCGAGGGAAAAAACGTCCGAGCGAGCATCGACAGTCTGGCCCTGCACCTGCTCGGGAGACATGTACATCACGGTGCCCAGAACCACGCCCGTGCGCGTCATCGAAGAAACCCCAACTCGCGCGATGCCGAAATCCACAATCTTCACCTGACCATTGTTGAGCACAACGATATTGCCGGGCTTGACGTCGCGGTGCACGATGCCGTGTTGATGGGCATAGTCAAGGCCTTTGCATGTATCGATAACGATCTGCACCTTTTTCAGGATCGGGATGTCGCTGCGATCGGCGATGACCTTCTGAATGCTCGCTCCTTCGAGAAACTCCATGGCAATGAACGGCACTCCATTCGCTTCGTCGATCTCGTAGATGGTAACGATGTTGGGGTGGGTGAGCTTGGCGGCCGCCTGCGCCTCTCGGTAGAAACGTTTGAGAAGGTCGGGATTTCCTGCTACTTCCGCGTTCGTGGTTTTGAGAGCTACAGGCCGGCCCAGCCGCGGATCCTCGGCCCGGTAAACAATGCCCATGGCACCGCTGCCAAGTTCGCCTTGGATTTCATATCTGCCGAGTTTGGTTGGCATAGCGAGCCGAGCTGCCTCGCAGAATCAAGCTTTACACTTACCAAAATATCGATACGACGACGAGCATCCTGAGAACCGGGTCTAATCTCGCTCAATCCCATCAGTCCCGACGCGCTCGGAGAGCACGCGGAGCAACTGCTTGCCGATCATCAGGGTGTCACCGTCGCGCGCCAGCGCCCGTTTGCGGATTCGGGCGAATGTGCCGTTCCTGCTACCAAGATCCTCAAGGAAATAGTCGCTCCCGTGAAGCTTGATTCGCGCGTGGGTCGCCGAGAGATACGGATCGTCGGGAAAGGTGTAAGTCCCTTTGGAACGTCCGAACGAAGTCTCTGGACCACGGAGCTCGTAGTGGTCCGCTTCTTCGTCTTTGGAATTCAGCTTGACGACCGAGGCCACTCGTCCAGCTGCTGCGTCGGCGAGAAAGACCATGGTGCGTTCCGGAGACGCGGTCCTCGAGAGGCCCACGTCGTTCGGATGCATCGCAAGACGCAACCTTTGTTGACCGATTTGGAAGGTATCGCCATTCTTCAAGCGGTGCGGTTCGCGCAGGCCAAGATACACGCCCAGAGGGCTATCTAGGTCTTCGATGTAGACAGCGTCGCCAAGCTGCGTGAAACGTACGTGCTGTCGAGCTACCTCCGGGTCATCGGTCAAGGATATCTCCCCCGTCTGGCCCGCAATCACGCCGGGATGATCAAGTGGATATTGCTGTCCCAAACTGCCGTCGGCGCAGACCCGCGCCAATGCAAATCGTATTGCCCCCTGCGACAGTCCTTCAACTTGTGGCGCTCCGAGAACCGCAGTCTTGTCCGGGCTGCGCATTGCTGCCGGAGCCGCGATTGCTCGGCGTGAATCCTGGCCGCCGGCTCCGCGCCGGGCCAGTTCTGCCAAATTCGTATGTAGACCAGTGGCGAAAACCAACTGCTCTTTCGACGGACGGGGCGGTGCAGGGCCGGCAGACTCGTCCGCCCGCCACACAATCGCGTACAGGTCCAGATTCGCTGCCTTCCCCTTCAACGCCACACCTGAAGCTTTCTTCCGAACTCGGATATCGGGAAGATGCCTGACTTTCTCGTAGACCGAGGGTGAAATAGCAATCTCGTCGGCATCGGTAACACCCTCGATTCGAGAAGTCACATTGACCACATCGCCGAAAACATCGTTGCCCTTTAGTAGTGCCAATCCAATGTTGATCGCCACGCGGACGTGAATCTCGTCGGCAGGAGCCCTATCTCGATTGCGGTCGGCTAGGTTCCGCTGCATTGCCACCGCAGAGCGAACGGCACCCTCCACATCGCAAAAGCGAGCAAGGATCGCATCGCCAATCGTTTTGATCACGGTACCGCCGTGCTGTTCGACCAGCGGGATCAGCAGGTCCAAACACTCTTGAACCATCACCAAGCCGGCGACATCGCCATGCTCGTCATAAAAGCGAGTGGACCCCACGATGTCGACAAACAGCACCGTCACTAGTTCCTTGCAGCGCTCAAGCTCGACATCCAGGCGAGCTCGTTCTCGGATTAGTTCTTCCAGTCTCCTCGAGGGTTCCTGCTCGATCATAGAAATCCAAGTCGGCCAGTCGGTGGGCACAATCCTACACCGGAGTTCCTGCCTCATGCCACTGGTCGGTGAACAACAACCCAAGAACTAGGTGAAGACAGCTAAGAGCGAATGGGGATTGGTCGTTAACTTGCAGCAACCGAGAAAGCGAGAAAGACAATATTGGAGATGAGTGAAATCACCTGCGACAAAATGTGAACCGCGACGGAAGAACGTCTTACCATTCATCTCCCAGACTCCCATCCGTTGAAGCTAGGCAGTTCAGGCCGAGCACGCGAATAACTAACCGCTAGAGAAAGTGTAAATTAATTCCGTTCTCTGTGAGTCTGGAAGCAACGAATAAAATCGACCGAGTGCGAAGAGCACCAGCTATCTCACCTGGAGATTGCTATCCCAGATTGGGAGTCTTCGAATTAGAGCCGGTGCCCCAAAATCCAGCTATCGGCATAATCAATTCAATCGCAACCTGCGTTTTGCCCATGAAGCTGGGACCCAAGCTGGTGACTCGGCAGAGCAATTCTTCTTGCAGGTTTGGGTTCTCCAGACGGATTATCTGATCAACTGCTACTGAAGCCGCGAGAAGTATCAGCGCACCGTGTTCATTCACAATCACGGTGTGCGTCGCTTCTGATACAGACCGTTTATTAGAATCCTGGAATCGAACCACCACGGGGACTCTCGCTTTGATGCGTTGGCTCCGGCGGCGATTCTCCGACCACAAGTCGGTAGCAGGTAGGTCGGTCATGGAGAAAACCTAGCAAGACTGCAGTGGATACTCAAGGTTCAAGATAGGACCCGGCTCTGAGGGAACAATTCCAGCGAAAAGGGCACGTTGGCGAATCATCTCAGGGTAGACCCTTTGGTTGAGACTGTCCGTTCGTACAGTAGTCGGTTGCGATGATTCTGCCTAAGCTGTTAGGGCAGGAAGGGACCACTGTGGAGGCATCCACTGAAGGGCAAATCCGTCTGCGACTCCGATTGCTTGTGAAACCATTGAACAACTCTAATGAACAACTCTAAGCGTTTCGAAAGTCAAGCCACGGATGAGATGAGGGGACAAATGGTGGTCGAGGTGGACGCACTCGCTGAGTTTAAGGAGGGTGTGGCCCTTCTGAAAAATGGGTATCCTCAGAAGGCCCTCGTACGCCTTCGACGAGCATTCGAATCCGAGAAGCAAAACCCTTTCTACCTATCGTTTCTTGGATTGTCGATCGCGCGCGCCGATCGGAAATGGGAGCAAGCGGCCGAACTATGCGAAATTGCGGTGCAGTTGAGACGCAAAGAGGCTCAGTTCTATCTAAATTTGGCCGAGGTCTATGTACTAGCTGGGCGGCGTGCTAAGGCTCTGGATACACTGGACGCTGCTCTAACGTTGTTCGGTGATGATGAGCGATTGATGCATGCTAGAAGTAGAGTGGAGAAGCGCCGCAATCCTTTGCTGCCCTTTCTCAGTCGCGAACATTTCTTGAATCGCAAACTCGGCAAATTGCGGCACCGTGCCCTGAAACGGCTCGGAGAAGAGAACATCTAACCCTTCGCCTCTCTGAACCGGGATTCCAATCTTTCCCCGTCGTTTCTCGAACGCAGGTGCAATCTCGAAATGAGATAGATGGTGATAAGAGGATTTATCAACAGTTACGCCGGACTGATTCGATATTGTTCGTATGCCATTGGGAACAGCTACGTTACCCAAGTTATCGAAATGCTGATAACTTCCCGCATTGCCTTTCCTATCGTCGCTCGATCATACCGGGAATTGTCGGTGCGCTAGCAGCTCGTGGTAATTTGATCAAAAAAACCGTTCCCGCGTCGGAGGTCGCTTCCACGCTCACGGAGCCACAATGATCGTGGATGATTTTAAGTACGATCGCGAGCCCCAACCCCGTTCCGTTGAGCTTTCCCGAGCTCACGAACGGGTCGAAGAGCGATTCACGAATTGCGGCGGGGATGCCGGGTCCGTTGTCGGCAAGTCGAACATCAAAAGAGTCATCCGACGAGTGGATGTCTACCGAGATTGCGCCAGTTCCTTCGGGAGCGGCCTCGCACGCGTTCAACACCAGGTTGAAAAATGCTCGCTCCATTTTCTTCGCGTCAAAAACGCCATTCGTCGGACCCGAAGTAGTTACTTTGACTGTGCGGCTTCGCAACTCCGGCCTGGCAAGGACGGCCTCCACGGCGTGGCGGACGATTTGGTCCAGCAACGCTGGCGCCGGAGTGATCGAGCCTTCTTCTCGCGCGAGTTCGCGAAATGAGTCGAGTAGGTCGACCATCTGCTCCGAGGCCATCTTGATCTCCTGGTAGATTTCATCCCGGTTCATTTTCAACTTGTCCGCTTCGTATAGAAATTCCGCATTGGCCACAACCGCGGCCATATAATGCCGAAGATCGTGCGAGATCGAGCTCGCAGCGCGGCCCAGCGCCGCAACTCGTTCATTGGCGCGCCAGTGCTGCTGCGACGTGAGTAACTCACCACGCATCTTTGAGAAGGCCTCTCCCAGTTCCACCACTTCGCTGCTTCCGCGCGGCGTAATCGAATAGGCATAGTCGCCGCCGCCCAGCGCTCGCACACCGGACAAGAGGTTGTCGAGCGGACGAGTGATGGTTCTCGAGACGAAAGTGAGAATAACTGCGGCGAATAGCACCGCGGAAATCACAAGAATGATAATCATCCGATTCAGCCGCTGGAGAAGAACATTGGCCGGTTCCAATGACATCAGGACATAGCACCGCACGGGCGTTGGGGGCCCATTGTGAATCAGAACAGATGCCATTTCATATTGGTCGGTGCCAAGAACCATTTGCCTTGTACTTGTGTTGGCAGGTGTTTCCTCATCCGCTATCCAGCGGTGAAGTTCGCTCACTGCTTGGGGCACAAGCGTGGACGCAATCACATCCTGGCCTGCTGTCAGCGCGATCTGGCTGTCCGCGACAAGCGAGAGTTGTTCCGCTACGGTTGAATCTACCTGATACCCGACCGCGAGTATTCCCAGCTGTCTTTGATTGGTTTCAGCGCCGGCGACGATGGGGCAAAGAAACACCCAATAGAGATGGCCATTGGCATACCACCATGCAGCGCTTTCGCCTTGCCTGACGGAGTTGCCGAGATCCCGCTCAGCAAGTTCCCGAGTCCATCCATTCTGTCGGACCTGAAACCCGAATACTCGACCATTCGAATTTGCTAGGACGAACAGATCGCTGCCTGACAACTCCCAGAGGGGCCGTGATGCATCCTGAATTGTGGGTGCGTGCTCCGTTGTCATAAGAGCCTTCAAGGTTGGAAGTTCGGCGAGCATGGCAGCGGTCCGTGACAGATCGCGCTCGCGCTCTTGCTGGACATTTTCGAATGCACGCAGAGAAGCATCGGTGCTTCCTTGTACTTGTTTTGTAATCTCAGAATGAACGGAGTGTCGGATGATCAAGAGCACTGCACCGGTCAGCGCGAAGATTATTTCAAGGGAAGCAATCACGAGTTGGGTTCGTAATCGAAGGCGCGTCATCAAGCTGCCCAATGCATAATCATTGTTTCTCTGCTGCAGTTATCGCACGGGGCGTGAATTTATAACCAGCGCCATGCATGGTCACAAAATAACGCGGGTTGGCGGGGTCGGGTTCAAGCTTTTGGCGAAGTCGCAGGATGTGATTGTCAACTGTGCGAGTCGTAGGATAATTTTCATATCCCCAGACTTCATTGAGCAGCTTCTCTCGCGAGACGACAGCGTTTGGTGAGCGAGCAAAAAACCGCAGCAGCTTGAACTCTTGGGCAGTGAGCATGAGTTCCTTACCGCCGCGCGTTGCTTCCATGCTGGTGAAATCGATTTTGACATCACCAAATAGGAGCAGTTCATGCTGGACAGTCTCAGTTGCCATATTCGTGGCATTGGAGAACGTGGGACTGCCGCGCCGCATGGCTCGACGCACGCGCGCGAGCAATTCTTTCGGGCTGAAGGGCTTTGTCACGTAATCGTCCGCTCCCAGCTCCAGGAGCAGCACCTTATCTTCGACTTCGGTGTTGGCACTTAAAACCACGATTGGCACGGTAGACAGCTGGGCTTTGAACGCGCGGCAAAGTTCCTTGCCCGGCAAGTGAGGAAGCTTAAGATCCAGCACCACGATGCTGGGCGCTTGTTTGCAAAAGCTTTCCAGGCCTTCGACGCCATCCGATGCAATCCGGACCTGTAGGCCATCTGCTTCAAAAAGCCGCTGCAGGGTCCGCTGCATCGGCCGACTGTCTTCCACTACCAGAACAGTATCCATCCATGCTCCTCTGGCCGACGTACCGCAGCCAGCTGCGAAGTCTGGCAGGAAGGACTTATTGAAGGCCGACACTCGCATCGACACGTAAGGCTCTTGGCACCTTTGATCGTAGTGCGTTTCACGGGACGGCGTCAACGCGACGGCCTTCTGTCTGTCGATGAACTCAGGGCTGAACTTGGCGACCACCCTCCCTGCCTCGTCCGGATGTTTCGCGCCTTGAGCTGCAGGCTGCTGCCCGTTGTTCGGAGGCGGACATCACCCCCGAGGTGATCCGACTAAATAATTCCCTTTCCCTCTACAGCGAATGGGGTTCTTCAGGAATTCAGAAGTCTAGAACTAGCAGCCAGCACGAAATCGGGAATGTTCCTACTGTCCAATTACCTTCGTCGATGGCGGAAGACCCTCTTAGGCTTTCAGATTGCGCCATTTGGACTTAAGACGTTGTCACGCCGATTTCCACAAGTTGTAAACACTTTGTAACATTCCCTGGATCTCGATTCTGCTCGCACCTGCTCTGGGGGATTACTGTTACAAACTCTTGACGTACTCCAAACAATCCCTTGGCAACTACAGACATCAATTTGTTCAGACTTGGTTAGTACGAACGGGCCGGGAAAGACCGCAGAGCGCTTAGATGGGGATCACCAATTGTTTTCACACGAACGGCAGCGGCCAAGCATTCTTTTCGGGGCCGAGTTCATCGAAGCGTTTCTAAATGGAGAGCGAGAAATCGCATGAGTCCATCAAAGTTGACCGATTTAGCTCATCTCACCGAAACCGAAATCATCGGGCTGGCACAGAAGGGCGATGCAGTTGCTTTTGAACACCTCTACAAGCAGCACAGCAGGCATGTCTACGCGATGTGCTTTCGTATGGCCGGCAATTCAAGCGACGCCGAGGAGCTGACGCAGGATGCTTTCCTGCAGGTCTTTCGCAAGATCGGAAGCTTCCGCGGCGAGTCTGCCTTCGCTACATGGCTTCACCGGATCACGTTTAATATCGTGCTGATGCGATTCCGCAAGAAAAAGCTCGGCGAAATTTCGCTCGAGGATACATTCGAAGCCGATAACGAATTTGGAACGCCCCGAAAACAGATTGGCCAAGTGGATCTGAACTTGACGGGTTTGTTCGACCGGCTTGGGCTGAACCGCGCGATCACTCGGCTGCCGGCGGGATGTAAGAAGATGTTTTTGCTGCACGACGTCGAAGGCTACGGCCATGAAGAGATCGCCAAGATTCTGGGTTGCTCGGTTGGGAATTCAAAATCACAACTGCACAAGGCCCGTGAACGCCTCCGCAAGTTATTGCGAGAGCAGGGTGAGCATGCGGAAAAAGCAGATCGGGCTTCTGAAATCCATTGGGCGCTGCCCGCACGCGCTAGCGCGTCTTAAGTTTCTTATGGGTTCGTGTAACCGGGGCTTGGCGGTGGAACATAGTCCTGGTCGTACTTGTTCTTGTGCGCAAGGGTGAAATTCGGATTTTCGATGACTTTGATGGCACCCAGACTACGCTCCGATTGGGAGATTGTAACGGGCGCGGTGAGCCCTTTTAGGTCTTCCGGCAAACTGCGCTCGTACCACACGTGCAGTTGGTATCGGCCGTCAGGGACGTCGTGTATCGAGATCCTTCCGGAACTGTTGGAAATAGCGTAGTAGGGAGTCTCTACCGCGACGACAGCCGCACTCATTTCAGCGTGAATGTTACAGAAGAGGTAGCTGATGCCAGGTCGGTCGAAGAGCACCGAACGAGTGGTGCCCGCTTCGTAAAGACCGAGGTCGAAGCGCTTGCCGTCGAAGAGAGAAAAGATATTGTGGAAAAAAGGGTCTTTGTTGGGGAATTGCACCACCGTGCCCACTTCAACAACTAGAACGTGAGGCTCGAAGGTCTTGTTGTGCTGAGTAAGCACTGGCGCTAGCTCCGCGGTCTCCGATGTTGCTGGCACGGGTGTGCTGCCGCCAAGAGGCGTGAGCCATACGACGACGTTCGAAAGATCAGCTCGGCCGTGCTCCGCGGCCGGTTTCACAGCCCCGTTCCTTACGATTTGGGCTTTCGCGGTAACGGTCAGAAGTTGCAGCGCTTTGGACCGGCTGAGACCGCAGAAGAGGCCGACCGCGCAAAGTAGACCCAAGATTGCGGCCCACCGCCGTTGATAAAAACTTCGCATCAGAAGATATATCCCACGCTCGCGGCAACGTGATTCGCTGTGTTCGCACTGCTGTCTAACACGTACGTCTGCAGGCGGCGATATTCCACGGAAAACAATACATCGGATCGCGGCTGGTAGATGAAATTTACCAACGGCGTTAGGTTGCGGGCGACTGATTCGCCAAAATATGACGGGCTTCCCGGAAAACGTCGCAGCTCACCCGCGAAGGGATTGTCCTGGCCGAAGGCACCGTTGATTTCGAAATTTGTTTTGGGCTTGAATTTTAGTTGCATCCAGCCACCCATCGAATCAAGTCCTTTGATAGTTGTGACAGGGTCGGTGAACGGGCCGGAAGTCAGGATACTCTGGCCGATTCCGCCACCGAGCCCCGCGACAGCGGCTCCCCGATAAAACTCTCCACTCAGATTGAAATATTTTCCCAGCGGCACCAGCACGTCGAATGTGCTCGCCCATCCGCTCACGTTTCGGCCGAGGCCGAAATTTTGCCTTGCATAGTATCCTCCAAGTCCAACGGTAAGGTTCTGCCCAAAGGCGCGATGGGTCCAGGCGACCCGCCCGGCGTAGGCGGGTTGTCCCGATTGTTCACCCCAGGAAGGAAGTCGATCCTGGCTCACCGGAAGTTCGCCGGAGAGCGAATCGAGAATTCCGGCCTGCAACATAAGATGCGAATTATCAGACAGAGTTATTTTGTGCTCGATTCTTACTTGAGGTGTCCAAGCCCAAAGGTTTCCCGAATAGGAAAGCGCCGGGACGGCGAGCGAAGCGAGCGACGTGGGCGCAAGTGGCGCGAAGAACAAACGGTCTTGACCAGCAACGATCGAAGTGTTCGTCCAATCCATGCGGAATGTGCCGGTACGAAGGCGCACGATGCCCATTACTGCGCCGTTGGGCACGTCGGTGAATCCACCGGCGAAATCGAATTTCACGTCAGCGCTGGTGCGCGCTCCTGCAATTTCCGGACCGAAGACCTCGACGCCAATTTGGGACTGGCGCAGCGATCCACCGAACGATTGAGTGGAACCAACCGCAGAGTGAGGAGTCGCGATTTGTGGAAAGTCCTCATTGTCGACAACGCCCTGATTGTCGAAGACGTTCAGGAGCACGATACCAGATAGGCGCACGCGATACTTCGATCCACTTTCCACCTTGGTTTGACTTTGCTCGGCAATTTTTGCATCGGCGAGCTGTTGATTCTCTTCCAGGCTAGCGAGCCTCTTTTCGGTCGACTGCTCCTGCGGAGGATCGGGAGCCGCCGTAGTAACCGTCGGCAGAGAAGCGTTAGGTTGCGGTGATAGCCCGATATATGGGTCACGGCTCCCAGCCGGCCCTATTCGCGGTTGTCTCCGATCTCTCGCAAGTGCGAGCTCTTGACGAAGTTCGCGAGCTTCTGCGCGATCGCGGAGCTCTTCCGCGCGCATGTCGGCAAGCTGCTCCGCGAGAGATTGAACTTGGCCTTGGAGTTCCCGCACTGAGTCTGCCAGGGCTCTGACGTTCGGGTCGGGCGGCGACGGCGGGATCGACTGAGTCGGCTGCGAAAGAGCTTGTGCTCTGACGGTACCAGTGCCAAGCAGGAAAATGCTCGCGGCTGCAGAAATCTTGAGTACCTTCTGAAAAGTATGTTCTTGCATCATGATTCTCCTTACCAGAATCGGGCCCGCTCAATTGTCTAACGAAAACCTACACGAGGTTACAGAGAAGCGACATTCATTTGACTTTGGCGGGACACGAACGTCAGCACGAGTTGGTAACGTGATCGCCGCGCTCTCTCAATGATCAGGACCGAGATAGCTAAAAAGGAGAATGAAGTGAAATCGATGCCATTCTGCAAGATGTTTTCAACGATTGCCGCCCTCATCCTGGGATTTTGCACTTTAGGGGTGACCGTGAGTGCTCAGTCATCCACCAACAATTACAAGCAGACGAATCTAGTGGCGGACACTTCAACCGTTATCCCCGCTCCCGCTCACGTGGACGCGAATCTCGTCAACCCCTGGGGAATTGCGTTCTTTCCCGGCGGACCTTTTTGGATCAACGACAACAACAGCGGATTCTCGACCCTTTATGACCAAACCGGAATGCTCCAGGGAACATTCACGATCCCGCCGCCCGCAGGAAGTACAGCTGCGGCCACTCCGACCGGAATCGTGGCCAACGTGTCCCAAACCGGCTTCGTTGTTGGAGGCCTACCCAGTCTGTTCATCTTTGACACGGAGGACGGAACGATCTCTGGCTGGAATGGAGGCGCGACCGTAATCCTTGCCATGGATAATTCCATGGGCGGAGCCGGTGCTGTGTACAAAGGACTGGCTATGATCACGAACAACGGAGCAAATTTTCTGCTCGCCACTAATTTTCGCAGCGGAAAAGTGGAAGTCTATGACTCCAATTTCAAGCTCACCAATCTCTCCGGCACTTTCACCGACCCGAATCTCCCTGCCGGCTACGCCCCCTTTGGGATCCATGTGATCACCGTCAATAGCCAGACCAAAATCTATGTGACGTATGCGCTGCAGGACACTCCCAAACATGATCCGGTTCATGCCGCGGGCGACGGTATCGTTGACATCTTTGACACAAACGGCAATATGATTCAGACGTTTGTTATGCAAGGCGATATGCACACAAACGCTCCGTGGGGAGTTGTGGTTCCTCCAGCCGGTTTCGGCGCGTTCGCAGGCGATGTGCTGGTCGGTAATTTCGGTGACGGCGTTCTGAACGCGTACACGCCAGCCGGCGCATTCGTCGATAGCATGAAAGATGCGGGCGGCAACGTCATCACGAATCTTTCCTTGTGGGACCTTGTTTTTGGAGGCGGAGGTGCGGCGGGAGATGCAAACACTCTATACTTGACAGCCGGCGGCATGGCGGAAATGCACGGGGTGTTCGCATCGCTCGTGCCGACTCAGGCCAGCGGTGGGAACACGCCCGATTTTTCCGTAAGTGTCTCGCCTACTAGCGCGACGGTGACCGCAGGAGCGTCTTCAAACTTCACGATTAACACTTCCCCAACGAACGGCTTTAATTCTGCTGTTAGCCTCTCGTGTTCCGGATTGCCCACGGGCGCAAAGTGCATGTTTTCGACTCAGAGCTATACTCCTGGGGGTAGCACAACACCCATGCTTACAATCACCACGACTGCACGGAGCGCGATGATGGGCGCAGTCCCATCCGTAAAATTGGGGCGTCGCTGGCCTACCTTGCAGTTGCGGATGTTGCTTGCTACCGGATTCGTTGGATTTCTTCTTGTTGGGCTGCATTTCGGAAGGCTGCGGTTGCGTTTCTTCTCCGGGGCACTCGTGCATGCAGGTGGCCTCGCCGTTATTTTGCTGGCTGTCTTCGCAGTGGCAGGTTGTGGTGGTGGGAAAGCTGGTGCGTCAACCGGCACCCCAGCTGGTACGAGCATGATCGCCGTCACGGCAACCTCAGGAACTCTTTCGCACTCGGCAACGATCGCTCTGACGGTGAAATAATTCTTCTAACGAGCTCTCTCGCTCCGTTGCGCAACGCGGAGCGAGAGAGATTTACATTCCGAAAACGACGCCGACGAATTGCTCGCGAATCGTAAAGTTACCCAATAACACTTCCGCTTCCGCATAGAGCTTGAGAACGAAAGCAGCAAATTTCTTTGTGGGATGTCTTCCCTCTGAAGACCTCTCCCTCGCAATTGTCTGAAATCTCTGACAATCGCGTGACAAACAGTTTACATCCGCTCCGCAGCCCCTAAGCGTCTTATCTGTGAGGCCAAGTTGAATTCACAGAGAAAAGCCGCACGGGGGAAATCTCCACATCATCCGGCCCGATAAAACAAAAGGAGCTGTCATGAAAAAATCTACTGTCATCAGAAATTTTGTCACCGTTACATTCCTGCTTGCATCCTTCATCGTCCTGCCTGTTGTACATGCAGACGAATGGAATCAAGCTACTTTGTTTACCTTTAGCCGACCGGTTCAGATTCCAGGACAAGTATTGCCCGCCGGGACCTTTCTGTTCGAGCTCGTCAATAGCTTCAACCACGAAATTGTGCGGATTTCCAACGCGGATCGGACCAATGTGATCGCCGTGATTCAGGCACGACCCACCCAGCAGACGGGCGTGTCTGGAAGGACTGCGATTGTTCTCGCCGAGCGAGGCGTGTCAAAGCCGGAAGCGATCGTAGCCTGGTCTTACCCGGGCCGTGTGGAGGGTCATCAGTTTCTCTACCCGAAGCAAGTGCAAGAGGAAGTCGCAAAAGACAAGCAGGACACCTTCGTATTCGGAGACTAGCCTCAATCTGGATACGAGGCATCGACGGGCCGGCGGCGAGATTCAGGCCGCCGGCTGAGTTGGGTCAGCGTTCGGAGATAGGCATGGGTTTATATGCCTAGCCCAATACGCACGCTTGCGGAGCTCCATACAAATCCTACAAGGTACGGAAAACCCTGTGATTATGCGTTTGAGCGAAGCTGAAATGTCCCTGATAGTGAAGGCCGGAGGCGGAAGATATGTTGGCATTCTCAACGCCATCCCCGAAGAAATGGAATCGATCATCCTGTTCGTTTCTCCACAAACGAGAACTACACTGGGTATTCCGATTTCGCGCTTGACCGTCGAGGCCGTACGTCAGCAACTCGCTGAGTCCGATGCGGCCTTCGGCGAAGTAGATCGGAAATAACGAAAGAAAACTACGCCTCCTTTTGCTTCCACGTCCGTCTGGTGGAGCTCTAGCGCTCTCTGAACTACCGTTTTGGTACCGGCAGGAAGTTTCGCAACCAAGTCGGTAAGGAATGGCAGATGGTCTGGATTCGTGGGTCGCCGCTCACGCATAATCGGGTTCCGTGGGGAATGAACGGGTGGTCTGGGCTGGGCGGGACTGTCACGACCTCACTTAGAGAGCTTCGAGAATGTAAATGCTCTCCGCCATGTCGCTCGACGAGCCGGGCACTCGCGCGGAGCCGTGGGATGAAGCATTCCTCCCTGCGTTAAAGGACTCTAAGGAATCTGTCTAGCAGCGGGGATCGATTGTCTTTTCGCCAGATCAGATAAAAAGGCACCGGCACTTTCAGATCTACAACAGGCAACAGAGCAACATCTCGTGGGCATTGCCATCTTGCGGAATCGCTGACCCAAGACACACCGAGCCTGCATGAGACTAGACTAAGCATCGTGGCATGGTCATAAGCTTCTTGCACAACGCGAGGTGATCTCAAGCCTCCTCGGAAACATGCCTCCATCAAGCGGTCATGAGCGGCAGGATTTATCCGGCGGGAAAGCCAGACAAAAGGCACATTAGTTAGGTCGCTCACTCGAAGCCTCTTCTGTTTGGTGAGTGGATGCCCTTTGGGCGCGGCGAGCACCACCTTGTGTTGTGCCACCAACCGCCGATCCAATTCCTTGCCTAATATGCCCATGCTCACTATGAAACCAGCATCAAGTCTCCCCGAGCGGACCGCTTCCACTTGTTCGACAGAGAGCATCGGAACAAGTGCCAGTTCAGCATCGGAGTGTTTCTGTCTGAACCGGCGAAAATACTTCGGAACGACGCCATGCCAGGAAATAGCCTCTACAAAACCCACCCGAAGGGTTCCGGTCTTGCCGCTTGCCACGCGTTCTGCCCGCCGGGTTGCCTCCTGAACTTCTCCCAAAATCCGTCGTGCATCTTCCAAAAATAGCTTTCCTGCCTCGCTTAATTTGACGCCGCGAGGAAGACGATCGAACAGTGAAAAACCGACTTCTTTCTCCAAATCTCTTATTTGACGCGAAAGCGCCGGCTGTGCGATGTGAAGCCGCTCGGCTGCCCGCCCGAAATGCTCTTCTTCGCCGACTCCAACAAAGTAGCGCAAATGCCGCAATTCCATATTCATACCTCCAAGGCATCGACATCATAGCAACGATGTCTTGGACACTTGAAACCTTCCGCTCTGACGATAACAACGGCGAAGCGCCACGCGAGTGAGAGTTACGCGGCCCTCAAAGACGGCTCGCTCAAGCGTGTCGCCGTAACTTGAATGAAGGAGAATCGCCTTGAACACACCCGCGCAAGAGGAGATCGTCCAAACTATAACGACGCACTACATCGATGGCGCATTTGTCAGATCCCACGGCCGGGAGGCGATGGACGTCATCCGTCCGACCGACGGCAAGGTCATCGGCCGCGTCGCACTGGGAGACGAGGAAGACACGCGGCTTGCTATTGACGCGGCTAAGCGCGCATTCGCCAGTTTCGGTCGGACAACGAAGGAAGAGCGCTCGCGTTACTTGCGCCAGCTACATAAGGCTGTCTCAGCCCGTATCGACGATTTAACGGCTGTCATGATTGAGGAGTACGGCGGGGTCGCCCGGTTCGCCCGGCTTCTTGTGGAGTCCGGCGTCAACGCCTTCGCAGCGGCCGAGAAGGCGCTTCAAGAGCTGCCGTTGCGAGAGAGCTGGGACAAAACGACAGTCACCTTGGAGCCGGTCGGCGTCGCGGGTCTGATCACAGCGTGGAACGCGAACGCTCTGTTCATTTGCCTCAAGCTGGCATCGGCGGTAGCCGCGGGTTGTACGGTCGTCATCAAGCCGAGCGAATTCAGCTCGCTGCAGACGCGGGTGATGGTTGAGGCTCTGAGCGCGGCCGAGCTACCCAAGGGTGTCTTCAATGTGGTGACGGGCCTGGGCACTGTCGTCGGCGCCGAACTTGTCCGCAATCCCGATGTCGCGAAAATTTCGTTCACGGGCTCAGTGGCCGTGGGTGAAGCCATCATGCGCGATGCAGCTGCCACGATGAAGCGGGTAACGCTCGAACTGGGCGGGAAGTCGCCCACAATCCTGCTGGATGATGCTGCGCTTGACAAGGCCATTCCAGCGGCTCTTATCTTGGCCTTTTTGAATAGTGGTCAAGCTTGCGCAGCCGGAACGCGGCTTCTCGTACCCAAGAGCCGCCTTGACGAGGTCAAGCGGGCGATCCGGGATGAGATGCGCGCCTTCACTGTCGGCGATCCGGCCGATCCCAACATCATGGTTGGTCCTATGGTGTCGCAAAAACAGTATGAGCGTGTGGAATCCTACATTCGGAAAGGCATTGAAGAAGGCGCGGAGATCCTGGTCGGCGGAGAAGGCCACCCGAAGGGTCTCGAAGCAGGTTATTTCGTGAAGCCCACGGTGTTCGTCAATGTGAAGAACGACATGGCCATTGCTCAGGAAGAGATTTTCGGCCCCGTTCTGTGTGTCATCGCCTACGACGGGGAGGAAGAAGCCATCCGCATTGCCAACGACTCCAAGTACGGTCTCCACTCCGCCGTCTTGGGGAGTGACATCCAACGTGCACGCCGCGTGGCCTCCCAGCTGCGGGCCGGCCGCGTCGTGATCAATAACATGACCGACGATCCGCAGGCGCCCTGGGGCGGATTCAAATACTCCGGTGTCGGCCGCGAATATGGCAAATACGGGATCGAGGCGTTTCTTGAGCCGAAGGCCATCCTTGAATGACCATTCTTAGTGAGAAGAGTGAACGAGGGAGTCCATACATGTTTACAGCTAACGGGAATTGGTCACTGAGAGGCAATGAACGAAGTCGCCTCAGAACACAAATTCGCTACGTGCTTGGGTCCACAGCATGTCTGATGGCTATTCTGGTGTCACCGCGAGCAAGCTACGCACAGGTTCCGACTTACGAATTTACGCCGGTCGAAAGCAGTATCAAGTTTGGAGTCGAGTCCTCCGTTTCAATCAAAGGTGTCTTTGAAAAGTGGAATGCCAGCATCAAGTTTTCCTCGACGGATATCAGAAGCGCTGTCTTAGATATCGAGATTGAAGCGGATAGCGTCAACACCGGCAGCCATGTGAAGGACAACAAGTTGAAGGGTCAGGATTTCTTTAACGCAAAAGAATCTCCTTTGGTCACTTTCCAATCGACGAAAATCGTTCAGACTGGTCCAAACACATTTGACATCGAGGGTAACTTCACTATTCGCGGCGTTACCAAGACGGAGAAACTCACTCTCACGAGCGACAGCAAAGGAACACCCACCGGCAGTCTCGAGGGCACCATGGCTTTCGATCGCAAAGAATACGGCATGACGAGCGGCATCCCTTTCATCAAGATCGCTAACCGTGTCGAGGTAAATGTCAGATTGAAATGGAAACGGATTGGGGGACCTCCTCCAGTTTTCCAACAATGAGTCCATTTTCAGCATCGGGGACTAGGTTGCGCTGCGCTGTAACAATTCGAACGGCTCTAGTGGACGCCGTCGTCCGAGAAAACAGGTGATGTGGGGAGGCGCTCGGATGAATTCCCGAAAGAAGGTATACGAATGATCAAACATACAAGCATCTCGCCAGCTGAAGCCGCTGATCGCCTCGCTATACGCGAACTCGTCGAGGCCTATGCACACTGCGCCGATCGCCGTGATGCCAACGGCCAGATGTTCCTTTTTGCCGCAGACGCCCACTTTGTGGTGTACACGAACGACACGGCCCCGAAGCCCTCACAGGAACTGCACTCGCGCCAGGCACTGGCTCCTGTGTTCGCCGATCTCAACAAATACAATGCCACCATGCACTTCATCGGACAGAGCACGATTCTCAGCCTGACAGCAGACAGAGGAACAGGCGAGACGTACTGCCTGGCACACCACCTGACCCTTGCGGGCGACAAGCGACGACGGATGACCGCGGTGCTCCGTTATTACGACACATTCGTGAAGGTGGACGGCTCATGGTTGTTTGCGGAGCGCCTGTTGTATGTGGATTGGATCGAAGAGCGCGCACTTTCATGACGCCGACGAACAAAGTGGTGTCGTGAGCCTCCTTTCCAATAAGAGACGTTGGATGAATCATCCAAACTCAGGCCAGAAACGGTCGGTGATTGTGGGCGCGACAGGAATGGTCGGTGGATACTCCCTTCGCTATGCACTCGAACATTACGCCGTCACGTCTGTAACCGCGATCGTGCGCAGGAAGCTGGGCATCCCGCATTCCAAGTTGAGCGAGGTTTTCCACCGAGACTTGGTGGATTGCTCTGCGCTCGCGCAGGCAGTCTCAGGTCAGGACGCAGCGATCTTTTGTCTCGAACCGCGCAAGGAGCCAAATTTCAGCTACCGCCTGTTTCGCGAGATCTACCCCGCGTTTCGGTTATTGTTCCCGAACCAGGTGATTCGGGCGGAGTCGTCGGAGTGAGCCGAGCACGTCAGCAGCAAGAGAAGATTGGGGGTTCCAAACAGCGGCATTGATACAAAGCCACCGAATCTCGGTCTTTGCGCCCCTTGGGCTCAGCCTCGTCGCTCTAGTCTGCACGATCATTATTTATCTGGTGCCGCTGAGGGCTACCGTCAACCTTATTCGTCGTGAAAGAAGGCGCGGTCATGTCGGCACGCCCTGGACCGATCTGGGGATTTTTGCTCGTGTAGTGTTTTACGCTTCTCTGACGCACCTCCTAGAGATTGCATTTTGGGCGGTATTGTTCATGATCTGCGGGGAATTCACAGACTTCGGAACCGCGCTCTACCACTCAGCAGTGAACTACACGTCCCTTGGTTATGGCGATCTCATTATGACGCCTTCCTGGAGATTGCTGGGGCCGCTGGAAACGGCGAATGGACTGCTTCTGTTTGGAGTTTCGACCGCGATGATATTTGGTGTCATGCTGTGGTTGATTCAAGCTAGGTTTACCGATCTGAGAAACTGAAAAATATCCTTCGTAGAGCGAGATTTCTACTTGCGCCGCAGGCTGCTATTCGTTGGGCCATTCCAGGCCGCAACGGGAAGGATCGCTTTGACGGAAAACGCGCATTTTCGTAGAAGTGGGTCAGTCCGAGATGGTTCCGAGCCGGCGGTGAGCAGCTTCGGCGGTTAGTTCTGTCACAGTGTGGCGCGGCGTGTGTCTAACTCATCAGAGGAGACACAAACATGAGCGTGAAGGAACTCCAAGCCTTAACACAAAAGTTCGCCGATGCCTTCGATCAGCGCGACCTCCAGCCCATCCTGTACATGCTTTCCGAGGATGTCGAAGTATTTGACCACGTTCCCTACCGGTTCGATGGCAAGGCGCTCTTTGCCAAGTATCTCAACGAGGTCATCGCGAGCCTCGCCTCCGCCAGCTTCGGCTTCCGGCAACCATCGTGTCGCATGTACAGCGATGAGGTGGGTATCGTAAATGCTCATGACATGTTTACGGGAGTCACCAAAGACGGCAAGACTCTCTCGATCCATGGCC
>Ga0210394_10001881_pt1 | contig 31198 bp, 36 predicted proteins | sample IncBWC12MmetaG_FD_160121 | JGI IMG/M metagenome (GOLD analysis project Ga0210394, IMG submission 160121) | Forest soil microbial communities from Barre Woods Harvard Forest LTER site, Petersham, Massachusetts, United States - Inc-BW-C-12-M | ecosystem: Environmental > Terrestrial > Soil >... | reverse complement strand
TGGGACGATATTGGAATTGTCCACGGCACGAATCACGAAGCCTTTGCCGATTTCCGCAGCGGCGAAACGCTGCGATTCGATGGGCGAGTCCGCGCTGACGAAAGTGTCCACGGCGAAAACGAAATCGGGGACGTGGCCTTCGTCGGCGAGGCGCTTGGCCAGTTTCGCGGCGCCCACCAGGCCTTCTTCTTCGCCGGTGGACCAGACGAAAGTGACGTCGCGGTCTTTCATCGGTGCGCCTAACGTCCACACGGCGGAAATCAGAGCGGTGTCGCCGACCCGATCGTCAAAGCTGCGGCCATTGGCGCGGGTGCCGAGCAGCGGGCGGTAGGCTTTGTTAATGGTGATGGTGTCGCCGAGGTTGATGCCGAGCTTCGCGACTTCTTCGGGAGTGCGCGCGCCGACGTCAACGCGAATGGGATTTTTCGAGTCTGGCTGGCCCGCGTCTGTTGGCCATTTGAAATTCGCGGTGTCCCAACCGTTGGGCAGCTCGACGATTGCGTCGAGGTCGCCCTTTGCGGTGTGCACGAGGGCGGGATGGCCGGCGAAAAAGCTGAGTTCGCCGCCGCCGCGCCATTCGACTTCGAGGCGGCCGTCTTTGGAGATGGATTTCACGGTGAAGCCGATTTCGTCCATGTGGGCTACGACGAGGATGCGCGGCGTCTTGGAACCTGCGGCGGCGGTACCGAGATGCAGAATCAAGTTTCCGGCATCGTCGGTCTCGGGCTTGGCCCACGGCGGAAGAAGGCGCTCGACTGGCGCGCGCACCGGGCCTTCGTGATAGCTGACGCCGTAGGCTTCCACCAGTTCTTTCAGAATCTCGACGATCGGCAACCGCAGGTGCGTGGCAGGCACATTTTCGCTACCAACACTTCCTCCCGCACGATGAGGCGATGGACGTTCGGACGGCGAACCTTCCAGGTAAAGCTCCAGCAGCTCTGTCAGATCGAGCAAATCGCTCGAATCAATCGTTTCGGCTGGGGTGTCCGTCCACGACGTAGCGATTGCCAGGTGCGCCCATTTCGCGGGTAACTCCGGCATGGGCAAATAGCTTTTGGGAAGAATGTTTGCGGAATAGTCGGATGAAAATGAAATTTTGTTGGCGTCGGCGAGTTGTTTTAGTTCGCCTGCAAATCCCTGCAGCGAGCCGTCGGTTTGCTGCATACCGACCAATACGCCACCGCCTGGTTCGCGGCGTGGCGCGCGGTGTAGCGTTTCCGTTTCCGGAAGGGGGCCACCGGGGAGCAGGCGTCCGACGTAGATCAACTCGTCGGCCTGCGTTTGCGTGAGAATTCGCTGCAGGCCGCGCGCGCCGGTGCGTTGCTGCACGAGGAACGCGACGGTTAGGGTGCCTCGGAGCTTTGCCGGATGCATTTGCTGCAACAATTCCAGGAGCGCGGCGGCGCCAAAACGATCGCCGATCGAAGCGCCTGCCGTTTTTTCACCGGCCAAGTTCAGCAATCTGCGATTGATGACGATGGGGTCAAGAACATCCACCCCTGCTTTGCGAACCTCGGCTGCAGAGGTTGCGCCGATATCCACGTAGATATTTTCGATGTCGGTGGCCTTCGGCGGATTGCTTCGGCCGGGTTGCAGATGCACGGAAAGGCCTGCCACGACGCCGTCCATCCATTTGCCGGCGGCCGTTTCGATTCGTACCGGTTGCGCGGAATACATCTCGTTGAAGATCGGGGGCAGGCCGCCTTGTGGCAGGCGCTGCACGCGCAAGTAACCGTCGGGCGTGATGTCGCTGACGACGAAACCGGGCTCGTCGATGGGAGCAACGAGCAGGCGGTGCGGCGCGCCCGTGCCGATCGTGATAATGACGTCGCCGAGATTATCGGTCTGCGGGTTCAGTGTCTTCAGGTTTGTGCGAATCTTATCGGCAAGCTGATTTTCGTAACCTGAGACGGCGGGCGTGTTGACAAGTTCCTCGAGCTGATCAGGGAGCGTTCCGTACGAACCGGCAGGTTTCTGCGCTTGACCTGCGGCGGGAGAAGAATGCAGAAGAAATGCGGAAAAGATAAAGCTGAAAGCAAGAAAGGCGCTAGGTTTCATAAGGCCTCGGGGAAATGGATTCGTTACGGTGGAAATTTACTCCGGCATCGAACGCGGCGCAACGGCGAACGCGATATTTTACGTCCTGCCTTCCTGGCTCATGCTTTTTATCGTGACGCCCTTGGGGAGCCGGAAGCTTTTTCGGATTTTTTCCATTCGCGCGACAATTCCCTTCAGGGATTCCGCGGGTTGCGGGGGCTCCAGAAAGGCGACTCGCTGGCCTCTCGGTGCGATGGCCACGCGCTCGCCGCCACTCGCACGCTTAACCAGCTGCGAGAATCTTCAACGAACCTCCGCTATAGGCAACCCGAGCATGATTTCAGCGTACCAGCGCAGCAATCACCCGGAGCGATCACGCGCGGCAAAGTTCGGCGATCATTGCTTCGCGGCGTTGCAGGACGATGGCGTCAATGCGATTCAGGACCAGGAAATAGATCACCATGGCGATGGCGGCTAGCGCGACGAAGATGATGGCCCCTAGCCAGAGATGGTGGTACGCGCGGGCCACCAGGATCGCGAGGGCGCAGAGGCCGAGGACTGCCGCTTGGATTCCCAGGCTCACGAGCGCGGTGACTTGCGACGCGCGCTGACGGCCTAACGCGGCGAGATCAACCTTCTTAGGTGTGTAGACCGACAGCAAGTTTCCGGCCGTTAAATTCACCACCAGAGCGAAGAATACGCCGCTGAGGGTCGCCAGGAGGATGTCCCAGGGAGGCGGATGGTACATCAGGCTCGCACCGGCCCAGACCAAAACCATTTCGACCGCGAGGACCAGAGAGTGGGTAAGGTTTTTCCCCATCAGGATTTCGCGGAAGCGCACCGGCGAAACAAAATAAAACTGAATTCCGACGACATCGGCGCCAAAACTGTTGAATACCAGGTTCGTCAAGATCAGCAGGGTGTAAGCGGCGCCGATGGGAAACGCCAGATCGGAAGCGTGGCCCAGCAGACCTGCGGCGCTGTCTGATTTTCCCGGCGAGAACCGGAAAATCAAAAGCACGACCACGGGCATCACCAGTGTAAACAGCGTGGGACCACTGCGCGAAAGATAATGTATTTCCTTTTCGAGCACGGCGGAAACCGGGCCGGGGAGGCCGGGGACGCTCCAACCGAGTCGAATTTGCTGCTTGCCCGCGGGCGCGGCCGTGCGCGCGACCGCTTCACTCAAATTTTCGCCGCGATATTGCGCGCGCAGGCGCAGGTTCAACAACCACAGAACCGCCAGCGTATAGGCGCAGAGGAGTGCGAACGAGCCAAGTGCAAACGCATATTCTCCGCGCAGAGAGTGCGCGATTGTCTGGCCCGCCAAGCCGGGCGGCAGCAGGCGCTCGATGGGCAGGACCTCGACGACGGCGCGCGAGACGGCGGGTTGCGAGCCGTTGCCAAAATGGCGGACGAGCGGGCCGATAAATTGAACGCCTATGACCATCAAAAGAAAAAAAATGCCGAGGATTTCGCGGGCCCGTCGTTGCGCGAGCCAGCGCTCCACCCAGGTGAAGAGCATGCGGGCCAGCAGAATATTGAAGATTGCGAAGAGCAGCAGAACCGGCGCGGCGGTGAGGAAAAGAGCCGGCGAGGCCGAAGCGATTCCCATGGCCATGCCCACCAGCCACAGGCTGCCCAGCGCGGTGGAAGGGTCAAGCGACCCATAGGCGATGCGAATCAGAAAATAGGAAGGAAAAGTGAGCGGAAAGCGCAGCAGGTTGGAGGAATCCACATTTTCGGTGAAGGCGCTGGCCATCACCGGAAACAATTGCCAGAAGAGAAATACGGGCCAGAGCAGCACGGCGAGCCAATCCGCTCTTCCGCTGGAAACGAAATACCACGCGGTGAAGCCCAGACCGATGGACCCCACGATTGCGCCCATGCCAAAGCCGAAGAACATGAATCCGTGCGCAACAACTTCCATGCGGCCGCGGATGGTGCGAAGGGAGTTCACGAAAATCTGCCAGCGGACACGAGCAATGGCGGAAAACTGGCCACGGATTTCGGGCGAGACGGTCAGCCCAGCCACGACAGTTCCTGATCGGCGCGGCGCGTGCCGCCAACAATGCGCAGGAAGATCTGTTCGAGCGTGAGTTTTTCGCCGGGAGCGGGGGTGGGCGCGTCCATCTCAGGTGGCGCGCCGGCGGCGGTCAGCGCGGCGGCCGCTTGCGCCTCGACGCCCGCGCGAAGTTCTTCGAGAGATCCCTGGGCGACGAGCTGTCCGCGATGGATGATGGCCACATGACTGCAGAGACGTTCGACGATTTCGAGCACGTGCGAAGTGAGAAAGATGGTTGCGCCGCGAGCGATCATATTCTGCAGCATGGATTTGAGCGTGTTCGAAGCGATTGCGTCCACGCCCTCGAACGGCTCGTCGAGGAAAAGAATTTTCGGTCCGTGGATCACCGCGGCAGCCAGAGCGAGTTTTTTCTGCATTCCGTGAGAGTAGTCCGTGACCAGCGCCTTGGGCTGGTCCACCAACTGCATGAAATCGAGCAATTCCGCGGTGCGTTTCGCGGCCGTGGTGCGATCGAGGCCGTACATGCGTCCGACGAAGTTCAGATATTCAGAGCCGGTGAGCCGGCCGAACAGGGCCATGCCCTCGGGCACGACGCCGATCTGGCGTTTCACCTCGACAGAATCTTGCGTTAGATCGATGCCAAGGATTTGCATGCACCCGGAAGTAGGGGCCAGCAGGCCGGTGAGCATCTTGATGGTTGTGGATTTTCCAGCGCCGTTGGGGCCGAGAAATCCGAAGAACTGACCCGGAGCGACGCGCAGGTTTACGTCCTGCACGGCGACCAAATCGCCAAAGCGGCGGGTGAGATGTTCGGTGGAAATCGCCGGGGCCGCGATCGTGGCGGATGCGCTCATGGAATTTCAGACTCTAGCACATTGGCAGTACCGCGATAAGAATCTAGCGCGTGTTGACGGGAGCTGCGGGCAATGTAGATGTCTGCGGAAAAACCGCCAGAATTGCCGGCAATTCCAGGCGGAACGTGCAGCCACCTTCGGGGCGGTTGAATCCGCTGATTCGCCCGCCGTGCTCTTCCATAACTCCGTAGCAGATGCTGAGGCCGAGACCGGTGCCCTTGCCGACCGCCTTGGTGGTGTAGAAGGGGTCGAAGACTTTTTCCGGTTCTTTCATCCCCGGTCCGGTGTCTGAGAATTCGATGACCACGTTGCCTCGTTCGCGCAAAGTGCGAATGAGCAGGACGCCGCCGCCGGCGGATTCCATGGCATCCACCGCGTTGCTGATCAAGTGGTAGAAAACCTGCAGCAACTGATTGGGGTCGCCGCGCACGGCCGGGAGGATGCTGCGGTTTTCCAGCTCGATGCGGATATTTTTCCCGCGCAAATCAAGATTGCGCAGCTGCACTGCGCCGGTGAGGACGCTATTGAGGTCCAGCAACTGTTTTTCGGCGGGAACCTGCCGCGCAAAGCTGAGCAAATTGTTGACGAGGTCCTTGGTGCGGCGAGCCTGCTCGCGGATTTTGTCGCCCAGGGAATGCGCGCGAGTGTTCGCGGCGTTCTCGATGGTCAGCACGTCGGCATAACCGAGAATCGCCGTGAGCGGATTATTGATTTCGTGGGCGGCGCCCGCGGCCAGCTGGCCCAGCGAGGCCAACTTCTCGGATTGCACGAAATGAGTCTGCAGCCGCTTCACGTTTTCCAGCGACTCCCACAATTCATGCACGAGTTTGGTGCGCTCTTGATACACGAGATACTGGCGCAGGAATACCAGAGCGGCTCCGGCGAAAATCGCGACGAGCGTAACCAGCAGACGAAAACTTTTCACGGAATCAGGCGCGGTGCTCGCAAACTCGCTCCAGGCGGCGAGCAGCGGCGCAGCCAGCACGCCCCACATCGCCAGACGAGCCGGCCACTGCGTGTCGCGTTGCACAGACGGTTGGTGCGCTTCCGGCTCGAACGTCAAGCCGTGTGCGATAATTCCCACCGTTCCCAACCAGACGAAGGAAGCCAGCATCGGCAAGCGAATCAGGCCGCCCCGATAGGGCAGCAGGTGGCGCATGGCCATGACGGACAAGGTCATTCCGGTGACATATAAGGAGGTCGCGCCGAAAAGATGGCCATAGACGGTGCGCCACGCTCCCCGGGTGCGCAGAAACAGGAGGCCAAAACCGATTGCCACGACCAAATTCTCAATCAGATAACTGGCGAAGTCGCGCGAATGGAATAGCTCAGGATTCGGCGAGATTATTTTCCAAGGCATCGCCGCAAAAATATAAATGTAGAGCCACAGCACCGCGAGAAGGAGCAGATCGATCAAACCAAAACGCAAGGTTTCGCGCATCTTTCTGGCGTGAGGCATCAGCGCCAGCGAGGCAATGAATGGAACGGTGTGGAGAAAAAAGAGCAGATCGGCAATGAACGGAACTTGGGTCTCCAGGTGCAGGCTAAATTGGGCGTAAACCACCACCAGGATACCCGCGAGCCAAAAAGTGCAGCCCAGCGCCAGCAGCATCCAGAATCCGTTTTGCCGCCGGTAGGGAGACGCCGCATTCCACAACAGGCAGGTGTTGGCGAACAAAGGAACCACGCACGCGAGGAAGTAACTGAGGCCGGCCACGGTGGAGTCGCGAGAGGCCAGCAGAGTGACGGCTGCGTAGCCGCCGACAAAAAACACCCAAGCACAGGAAATCAGCAGCGTCGAACGAGAAACCTTCATCGAAGGGGCACCGGAATAAATTTTAGCGCAGGCCTGGCGGATTCGGCGGCCAACTTCCAAAATCCATACTAAAGCGTAACGTAAGCGGGGCGAGCTCGGTCGACGGCGCGAGCAGCCGGGTGCGCACACCTGCACGCGGCGACCGAGCCCGTTCGTGCGGGGTCGGCCTGGCCGCAAATACCGTGAATCATTGATTCTGTGAATGTTAGGAAAGGCGTATAACGCTGGGAGCGCTAAAGCTCCGCAACGTTTTTGGAGTCTTGACCGTTGGAGGGAAGGCCACGAGAAGCCCTGCTCAGCCGGGGGCTCGCCGTATCCTGTCGCCTCGATTTTCGGAGAATTGAATGTCTGAATCATCAGTGAAGGCCGAAACGGTCGCGCGGCGCTCGGCATTTCCGAGGAAACATATCGATTTTCTTCTTCGGCTCGGTCCGGGATTGATCACCGGCGCAGCCGATGACGATCCTAGCGGCATCGCGACATACTCACAGGTGGGCGCTCAATTTGGCATGAGCATGCTGTGGACGATGCCGTTTTCGTTCCCGCTCATGGCCGCGATGCAGGAGATTTGTGCACGGCTGGGGCGGATCTCGGGTGCGGGCATCGCGGAAAACCTGCGCAAGAACTATCCGAGGCCGGTTCTCTACGGACTGGTTTTGTTGCTCTGTCTGGCCAATATTTTCAATCTCGGCGCCGACATAACGGCCATGGGAGCGGCGGCGCAGCTGGTCTTTGGAGGATCTCTGAACTTCTATGTGCTGGTGTTCGGACTCCTCTCTTTGCTGCTGGTGGTCTTTGTGCCGTACAAGAAATATGTTCATTACTTGAAGTGGCTAACCCTGGTGCTGTTTGCGTATGTGGCCACGGCGTTCGTAGTGCATGTTCCGTGGAAGACGGCGCTGCATTCGACGCTGATCCCTTCCCTCACGTGGACGGCAGATTACTGGATGGCGCTCGTCGCCGTGCTCGGCACGACCATCAGCCCGTATCTGTTCTTCTGGCAGACTTCGGAGGAAGCCGAAGACGTGCGCTTGAGCCGGAAGGAATCTCCGCTCAAGCGACGGCCGGAACAAGCGCTCCCAGAATTTCGCCGGATCGCGCTGGATACGTGGGTCGGCATGGGCTTTTCGAACTTGGTGGCATTCTTCATTATTCTCACCACCGCGGTGACGTTGCACGCAGCGGGTGCCGGCAAAGGTATTGAGACCTCCGCCGATGCCGCGAGAGCCTTGCAGCCGCTGGCCGGACATTTCGCGTTTCTGCTTTTCGCGCTGGGGATTATCGGGACAGGCCTGCTCGCGCTGCCGGTCCTGGCCGGCTCCGCCGCCTATGCCGTAGCGGAAGCATTCCGATGGCGCGCCAGTCTGGAATGCAGACCGCGCCAGGCGCCGAAATTTTATGCTGTGCTGGCGGCTGCGATGATCATCGGAATCGCTTTGAATTTTTTGGGAATGAACCCGATACGCGCGCTGTACTGGTCTGCAGTGATCAACGGCGTGGTGGCGGTTCCGCTGATGGTGATGCTGATGATCCTGTCCGCGAACAGTGCCGTCGTAAAAGAGTTTTCGCTGCCGCTGTACCTGCGTATCGTCGGCTGGGCCGCGACGGTGGTGATGCTGGTCGCCTCGCTGGCGTTCATCGCGAGCGGAATCCGTGGATTGTTCTGACGCCGGCTTAGCCGTGCGCCGAATTGTTCACCCGACGCAAGTGCTCGACGAGGCGGCTGTGCTTCTCCGCGCGCTCCAGATATACGGCACCCATGAGCTGCCATCCTTCCTTCTCGCCTCTGGGCAAATGAGTGGCAGTGTGTTCACAGGTGGCGGCCGCTTGTTCCCACCATTTGATGTTGTCTTCCAGGATTTCCAGGATGTCCTGCATTGACGTTTCCATGCGTTTCTCCCCAATTGCAATCGCTAGCGATGGTTCGCTTTGCTCTTTTCCGGTTGTTGACACCTGCATAGCGAGCTCCTTGTCCCTGCCTGCGTATTGCCGCCCGACTGCGGCTGGATTCGCTGCCGTCACCGTTCAGGATTTGGGGTGGCGCGTCTTGGGCTTGGTTATGGCCCAGTTCTGGATGACTTCATCGCTGTCCACTTCGTTTTTGGGCGGCGGGTTTTGCTGTGCGAGTATTTTTTCGATGACCGTTCTAGGAACTTGTTCGAAGTACGTTCCGAGTGCTCTCATGATCGGGTCTCCCTCCCTACCGAGCACCGTAGCAGTCGGGCAAACATACGGGGAGAATCTTTTTGGCTATCTTGCGTCAGAGAAGCGCGTCGATTAGCGCCATGGACAGGTTGGATAGCGCGAGTGTTGGGAACGCTAGCAACGAACGGTTAATTGTACGTCGCCATACCTTAACGAATCCCTCTTGACACGGTGAGCTGCGGTTTCGTAGGATAGCGATGCGTTAGTGATACGTTAGCTTGAGAAGGAGGCCTATGAGCGCAACTCGACCGGTAGCTCATTTCAAAACCGTGGCGCAGCTGGATGTTCCGAACTCGCGCAACGGGAAGCACAAGCAAATCGTCACGCTGATACTTCGCGACCTGGACCAGCTGCAGGAAGGCGCGGCCATCAAAGTGCCGCTGGCGGAGCTGGGCGACTCGAAAGAGAACGTGCGTTCGGCGCTAAATCGCGCTACACGCAAGAGCAAACGGAACGTGGCCACAGCGACGGACGAGGAATTTTTGTACGTCTGGAACTCTCACAAGGCTTAAGCGGCTGAAATACACGGACGGTTCTCGGAACCTCTGATGGGTTTCTGCTGCGCAGCGGGCGAGGAGTTTTCCAAACACCGCGCTCAAGATGCGACTTTGAGCAGGGTCCCGATGGTATTCAACAGAAATTCCGGGCCCTCATCCTTGAGAATCCAACGATCAACGACGCCGATGGTTTCGTCGGGCAGTTGTGCGAGGCCCGACAAGATGATCATGGGCACCGACGGTTTTATGCGGCGCAGCTCCCGGGCGGTGGCGATTCCGTTCATGCCGGGCATCCAATAGTCCAAGAGCACCAGGTCAAAAGGCTCGGAGCGAAACAGCTCGATGCCCTCTTCGCCGGAACGCGCGGTCAGCACCTGATGACCTGCGGTTTCCAAGACGCGCTTGCGAATGTTGAGCGCGGCCGATTCGTCGTCAATGCACAGTATCTTCGCCATTTTTACCGCGATCAGAGCTAGCACGCGCACGTTCGGGCCCGCGCCAGTGGATTACGAAATGGAAAAGCCCATCCCGTCGGTCGGAATAAAAACGGCGAAAGAAGTGAGCGTTCGCCCTCGCCATTTTGTGCAGCGAAAGCGTATCGTGCCGTCGAGTTTCTGAACGATTCCGCGACTCACCCACAGGCCGAGTCCTGTCCCTTTTTCAGCTTTCGTCGTGAAAAATGGCTCGAAAATCTTGTGCTGGTGCTGGGCGGGGATGCCGATGCCGGTGTCCGTAACATTGACCCGGATGCCCGGGCGCGCGGCATGCGCGGCCCATTCCGAGCAGTGGCGCAGACTGATCCGCAGCGTGCCGCCCTCGGGCATGGCCTGCAGCGCATTGGCGATCAGATTGATAAAAATTTGCCGAAGCTCCACTGGAAAGGCCACCACCAATCCGTCGGCCCAGATTCTGCGCTCTACGCTGACGCGATTCGCCTGTATCTGCCGGCGAAATGCTTCCAGCACGTCGTCCAGGATGAGGCGCAGGGAAACGGAAACCGGGCTTTCGGAGTCGCGACAGAACGCCAGAGTCTGCCGGGCGATATGGCGCACGCGGTCCAGTTCCTCATTGGCGATGCGCGCCAGGTCACGCGCGTCCGCATCCAGCGATGGATGGTCGCGCAAAAGATAAAGAACGTTCGCGACAGTCTCCAGCGGATTATTGATTTCGTGCGCGATGCCCGCGGCGATGCGACCCATCGCCGCTTGTTTCTCCGCGGTGCGCAGGACCTGTTCCAGGCGCTTTTGTTCGGTGACGTCGCGAACGAAACAGCGCGTGTGAACAAACTTTCCGTTTTCCCAAAGGCCGTTCGAGTGGATGACCACCTGCTTGACCGAACCATCCTTGCAGCGAAGTTCCGCGGGATAATCGTAGATGTCCTCTCGCCGCATCAACTTCGCCCAGAATTCTTCGAAGACGCGTTGCTGGACGTGGAAGCTGCCGAGCGGATGGCCTATATATTCCTCAGCCGTGTAGCCCAACAGATTCAACAGCGCTTTGTTCGTCCACAAGATGGTCTGATTCGGACCCACTTGCTGCACACCTTCTACCGCGTTTTCCAAAATATCGGCCAACTCGGATTCACGAAGCTGCAGGGACTTCTGAATGTTCCTGCGCTCCGCTTTTTCGGTCTCCAGCGCACGGGCTTTTTGCTGCAGATGGGAAATGTTGCGCAGACGCTCCAGGTCGGAGGAAAGTTCCGTATAGCTTTCGCTGGGAATCACAGCGGAGTGTTCGGCGCAGATTTTCAGGAATGGCGCGCCATCTTCTTCGCGGGCGAAACTTGCGATGGGGTAAGCGCAGCGCAGAGAAAAAGTGTGCGTCTTGGCCAAATCGTTCCAGAGTTGTTCGAGCCGGATGGCAGCTTCGGGCTTCCCCTGCGCCCACAGCAAGCTGACCATTTCGCCGAAGGCGACAACGCGCGAGTTTCCACCTTGGGATGCTTCTTTCGCGTGCGCTACGCAGCCGCCAATCAATTCGTTGAAGAGCGCGGCGTCCGGCCAGCCATCCAGCGTGAACTTCGCCAGTGTCTCGGCAGCGTCCAGCAAAATGAAGCGGCCTTGGCGCGCAGGCGTCGTAGTATCCAAACCGCGAGCGTGCAATGCCTGCGTCAGTGCAGCGCTGTGAGGCTTGGTCGAGATCACGATCGCAGAACCTCCGCTGCCGAGGGCGGTCGAGACCAGCCGGGCCAGCGCGGCGACCAGTGATTGATCTTCTGCGTAGAACTGAACGGTATGTCCGCAAGATGCGTGTTCGCCCAAAATCGCATCGCGCGCCAGAAGCGGCGGCTGGGAGGCGAAAGCGTTCACCGTGCTCATCGAGATGCTCCTTGAGGACAGGCCCGTCGCACGTCGCAACGGTGGTCAGTCGCAGCCGGCTCCCCGCCGGGGGCGGTAGATGGCATACGCCGATTATTTCAAGCGCCGGGCGGGCAAAGAATACCCTGAAAGCTGTATGTGCTTGATACGAGGGGTTGGGAGTAACCTCGAGAGTCGCTTGCGTGTGAGATTCGCATCAAGCTGGCGGAATCGAGCCGGATCGGAAGACGATTTCGCCTGTCGATGCATCGCGAATAAAGTACTGGGCGGGCGTAGCACTGATCAACTCGTCGAGGTATTGCTTGCCGTCATCGAGCGTGGCGACCTGCTTGATCCATAACGGAGTACCGTCATCAAGCGTCCTGAAGATGTCGAAACCGAAATCCATATGCACCTCTGGCCATTGATGCTCGAGCACAAATTGGCTTCATCTGCGGCAAGGGCTGGACGCATAACTCACCGACCGTCAATGTACACGGCCGCGCCGAAGTTGTATGTTCAACCTTAGACAGAGCAATCGTTCGTCTTGTAATCGGAAGTAACTTCCGCGCAATCGGGCCAAGCAAGTCGGGCATCATACTCTGAATCAGGGGAACCAGACTCACTAAATCGAACCGCATGCGACGACAAGGAGCAACGTGAAACCCAGCAAGCGCGCGGACCAGGCACAAGTTCTGTTTCCAGTCGGGCTGCCGGTATCGAAGCCCGTGCGCTATGACGCGGGCGAGACGATTTTCTCGCAGGGTGATGAGTGTACGGATGTTCGCTACATCGAAGAAGGCGTGGTGAAACTGAAGTTGGTTTCGCAGCGCGGCCGGGGCGGCATACTGGGCTTTTTGGGCCGCGGGGACTTTTTTGGCGAGAACTGCTTGAACGGCCAGGCGTTTTATTCCACATCGGCGATAGCGCTGGTGCCCGGCACGGTGATGGTCATCAACCGAAAGAAAATGGTGAAGATCATCAACGAGGAGCCCGCGGTCTGTTCTCGCTTCATCAATTATCTGCTGGCCCGGAATCACCGGATCGAGGAGGATTTGATCGATCACCTGTTCAATTCCAGCGAGAAACGGCTGGCGCGCACGCTTTTGCTGCTGGCCGACTACGACGCGGGAAATGCGGACGTGACGATCATGTCCAGAATCAACCAGGACACGCTTGCAGAAATGGTGGGGACGACGCGCCCCCGCGTGAATTTCTTCATGAATAAATTCCGCAAGCTCGGCTACATTCATTACGACAAGAACGGCCGGCTGGAAGTTTACCAGACGCTGGCAAAAGTGCTGCATGACTAGCGACGCGCTATGGTCGTAGAGCTTGGACCGCGCGGTCCTGGGATCTCGAGCGAGAACCCGCATCGCAGTTCCCGCTGGAGGCATACGCCTCTTCGAGTGCTAGTTGGTAGAGCTGGCCTTCTGTCGCTTGACCTGCAGCTCGTTGACCACCTGCTGCACATGGGGGACCGCGGCCGCGACTTTTTCAGCGAAGGCGCGCTTTGACTGAGAGTTCACCTCGCCTGTGAGCGTTACGACGCCGCTCTTGACGTCGTACTTCACGTGCTTGTTCAGGCGGTTCTGGATGAGGGCGGCGTCGAGGTTCCGCTCGATGCCCTTATCCACGTCCGAATTTATTGCCTTGGCATCGCTTTCAGCCGCTGGTGGAACGACGGCGATTTGGTCCGCTACGACTTGACCAGCAGCGATGGACTTTGCGATCGTCTCCGCCTGCGACTTGTCCATATCGGATGGCACATCGCCCGCGAGTGTCACAACGCCCTTGTCTCGATCTTGGCTCACCTTGACGTCCTTCAAACCAGCTTGATCGAGGGATTTCCGGATGTTGTCAGCAACATCCGGGGATTTCGCGGGGTCGGCGGAGCATCCGGCGAGGGTGCCGACGGCGAGCAACGTGAACAGTGAAATGTGGGATGCGAACTGTCGCATGGGAAATCTCCTTTGCTACAAATTGAGTTAGTTTGCAGATTTCTTCGGGTTTCTTGTGGTAAGGCGCGCTGCGGCGCTGCTCCGCTTCGACTCCGAGGCGCGGGCGCGCCGGCCGCTGCGAGAAACAGAACCGTGTTTACGAGTGCGCTTACGGCCGGCGGGGCGACGACGCGTCGAGCGGGCTGACCCGTTTACGCTCGCGGCGACGGCGCCCAGCGTCGAGCCGATCGAGCGCGCCACGGTAGTGAGGAAATCGTCGTTCTTTCGAGCGGGCTTACGTTCGGTAATTTTCATGTCTTCTCCCTGAATGACGCATCGAGCGATTTGTTTCTGGACTCGTCGAGCAACTTGAGCGACCCGACGAAAATGTTTATGCCTTTTTCTCCGCGACGGACGGACTGGATTTCACTACCGGCACGTCTTCGCCCAGGGCGGTTGCCAAAGCGATCTGGTGGTCTTGTTCGTCCATGAGGATCTCGCGGATGTGTTCGGCCATGGCGAACTCGCCCAGCTGCTCGCACTGGCGGACCCGGATGCGATAATTCCGGATGGTTTCGCCTTCATTGATCAGGTCGAAACGCAACATTTCCCGGGCCTTTTCCGAGGTGCGGACGGGTTTCGGCTGAACCGCGGGCATTCCGCCGAGATAATCAATCTGGCTGGAGATCATCAGCGCGTGGTTGAGCTCTTCGGCTGCGTGCTTTTCCAGCTCGCCTGCGATATTCATGAATTCGGCGCCCTTTAGTACCTGCGAGTACACGACGTAAGAAATGATGGCCTGATACTCGCGGGCCAGATCTTCGTTCAATAGCGCGATCAGTTCGTTGCGACTCACTTTGGCAACGTCCTGCGCCACCGGTTCAGCCTTCATCATCTGCTCCTGTTTTGAGTTTCGGCGTCAACGCGAGAATGAGCGGAGACGAATTTGCTGCTGGCACGAATGGAAAATCATTTGCTTCGCACCGGGTGCGTTCTACGCCGAAGTGTTTTTCGCTTCGCGATAGGCGCGCTCGCCAACATCAGCGGCCTGGCGCACCTGGCCTTTGATCTGATCAACGCCTTCCTGCGCACGCTGGGTGAGTTTGTGGCCGGCCGCGATCGCGCCGTCCAAATGCTCTTGCGCGTTTTCCACGAGGTATTCGCGAGTGTCACTGCCGGAGCGGGGAGCAAAAAGCACCCCCAGCGCGGCGCCTACACCGACGCCTACTGCGAATGCAGAGATTGATTCCGTCCATTTGTGCCTTGCTGTCATGGTGTCCTCCGTCTTTCTTGTGAGATCTCACAGTCGTAATTCGGATTTCGTAGCTGGTTCGCCTGCACTCGGAAGAAAGCTGAGAGGGAGCGCCGGGCCGCGGGCTTCCTCTCCGAAAAGCTAGGCTCCGCCGCCGGAAGTTGTGTGACGCGCGCGCTGATCATCCACTTTCGCGTCAGAGGAAGATTCGCCCGTGGAGGAAATATCCTCGGCGTTGGTGATCTTCAGGATGTCTTTGGCGCGCTTGATCGCTTCAGAGGTGTCGCAGTGCACCGAGAGCAGGATGCCGCCTTTTTGCACACGCCCTTCGTAGCGTTTCGCTTCATACTCGGGAATGCCGAGGCCAATCAACGCGCCGGTGAAGCCGCCGACGGCGCCACCGACACCGACGCCAGCCAAAGCGGCCATGATCGGCCCAGCGGCGATCAGCGGGCCCACGCCCGGTATGGCTAGCGCGCCAATTCCGGCGAGTAGGCCCAGCGCGCCGCCGAGCACCGCGCCAGAGCTTGCTCCGGTCGCCGCGCCTTCCGGCGCTTTGCTGGCTTTTGTGGTGCCAATCTGCCGGGACCCGAGATTGTCCGGGAGCAGCGCGGAAATGTCGCTCGGAGGAAATCCGGCGCGAACCAGCGTGTCGGTGGCGTGATCCGCGCTGGACAAGGTGGAATAAATTCCAAAAACTGCAGTCTTTTTTCCTGACATGTGTGATTCTCCTTTTGGACTAGAGTCTGCACTTGGTACACAAACCGCCTGCTATTGATCAGCCGGCGCCACTGCCAGCTGGTTCGTGACATTCTCGGCGCCGACGACGGCGGCCGCCTTCGCTGCAATGCCGGCCTTTTCATCTTCCGAGCGGACTGGACCTTTCAGGGTGACTTTGCCGTCCTGGGCGATCACCTTGATGTTGTGCGCGTAGGTGGACAGAGATTTGTCCTTGTAGATGGCGCTGCGAATTTGTTTGGTGATGTTGCGGTCCGCCGGGTTCATTTTCTGCTGCTCGGCGGTCACCGCGCCCTTATTGGCGTCGCCCTGATTGGTTTTGGAATTGTCTGGAGCCGGTTGCTGGTCCTGCTGGACGGCGCCGGCGACCAGGGAAGCGCTCAAGACGAACGTGGCGCCCAGCAGCGAAAGGCATTTGCCGATTTTTGATGCAGGTTTCATTTCCAGATCTCCTTTGCGAATGGCGTCCGGCACTGACCTCGAGCGCCTATCGAGAGTCCCTGAATCTTTTGCGACTCTGTGCTGGGCAGACTATTGCGAATCAAATGGCGGAGCTATACGGCGATGCGCGTAGATTTGCAGGGAGCTTGCGGTACAGCGGAGGGCGCAGCGAGAAAAGTGCGCGCTGGCGGCGCCGGGAAATGCGCAACGGAGGAAACCGCGGAATGCAACGGAGAACGCGGGGCGCGAGAGGCTACAGTAAACTCTGCACGACTCTAGTTGAATAACTGTATGGCCTGCTCGGGCCGCAAATCGTAAAAGGGACGCGCTCGCAAAGCTTCCGCGCCGCTTGCAGCGGGGCGCATCCATCAGGTCTAAATGGCAAGCCTAGCTGGCCAATTCCTGCAGAGGAGGATTCATGTTGCGTTCGGCGCTAGGGTTCTTCGTCGTGGCGTTAGTTGCGGCGGTGTTTGGATCGCTCGGAATTGCCGCGGCGGCCGTCGCGATCGCCGAAGCGCTGTTTTTTGTTTTTCTGGTTCTCTTTTTGGCGTCGCTGCTCGGCGGATTGCTGCGGCGAGCGTGAACGTCTATCATTCATTTTTGTTACGTGCAGTAAGGAGATTTCATGAAGACCGCATCCCTGCTAGGGTTCGTGCTCATTATCCTGGGCGTGCTCGCGCTCGCCTATCAAGGCATCAACTACACCACCCATAAGAAGATCCTGGACGTCGGTCCCATCCAAGCAACCAAAGAGGAACACAATACGATTCCGTTGCCTCCGATTGTCGGAGGGCTCGCGCTGGTAGGCGGGATCCTACTGATCGCCGCGGGCAGGAAAGCAACTTAGTGGACTGAGATCTTTTGCACCCGGCGCAGAGATCGAAGCCCTCTGGGCCAGGTTCATTTTTGGGGCTTCGTCACGCCTGTTCCGGCACCTAGCGCAAGCCCGATTGGCTATCCAGGCCGCTCCCCGCATCCATCATCGAACCGCGCAGCCGTGCCGATAGCGCACGCCCCGAAAGCGTAGCTCGCAGGATCCGTTCCAGATCCGTCTTGCGATAGGGATGACAGATAAAATCAAACGCGCGGATGTTCAGCGAAGCCAGATAGTCCCTATATTCATTCGGGCACGCCGGTTCGCAGACGATGATCGCGGGGATTTCGATCGGCCGGCGCTTCAACAATCGAACGACGTCGCGATAGGTGCCGTCAACCAGCCAGAAACCGCAAAAGCACGCGGCCACATTTTCCTTGGCGAGCAGCGCACGTACTTCGCCGACGCCCTGGGCCCAGAGCGTGCGTAACGGATACATCTGCAGCAAATCGCGCATGCTGTCTCTGATGACGGGGTCAACGGTGGCCACCAGCACGGCAGGTTGAGCGGCGACCGGCTGGAGTTGCGCGGCTGATTCGCGGTGCAAAATAGTCGCGGGATTCTTGGTTCGAGAGCCTACTTCGTCCATGGCTGGATTCCTTTCTGGTTTGGCGCGAGAAGAGAACAAAGAGCCGGCCAGCCCTCAAGATCTGGCGCGAAATTTACAGCTTTTCGTTCTCCTCCGCACCGGCATAATCGGGGATTGCAGCGAATGCAACAATACGGGCAAGGCGTTAAGCTCTCAGGTGAACTTGCTGTAGAGCGTGCGCGATCGAGCGTCGAAAGAGGTACGCCTAGGGGGCGCAATCTCGCGCAGACATGGAATCAAGCGCGCGCAGACCGAGCGCGCGCGCTCCAGAATTTAGCTGACGATGCGGTTACGCTTCGACGATTTGATTTCTTACTGCGTAGCGAACCAATTCACTCACGGTGTGCAGCTGCAGCTTGCGCATGATATTGGCGCGGTGCGTCTCGGCGGTCTTGACGCTGATGTTGAGCGACGACGCGACTTCCTTACTGCTCTTCCCTTCTGCGAGCAACTGGACGATTTCCCGTTCGCGAGAGGTCAGCCGGTCGCGCAGCGCCGTGGGAAGCTCGGTACGCATCCTGCCTTCTTTGAAACTTGAGAGCATGACCTCCGTTGCGCGAGGCGTGAGAAACGGTTTGTGATTTGCGAGAGTTTCGATGGCCACGATCAAGTCGCGATCCGAATCGGATTTTACGATGTAGCCGCGCACGCCGGCTTCCAGAATGTCTCGAATGAGCTGATCCGAATAGTGCACCGAAAGAATGAGGATTTCCGTGTTGGGAGATTCCTTGCGGATCCTGCGCGCCGCGTCCACGCCATTGAGGTCCGGCATGCTGATGTCCAGGATCGCGATATCCGGTTTCAGTTCCTGGGCCTTCGAAACAGCCTCGCGGCCGGTATGCGCTTCTCCGCAGATTTCCCACCCTGCGTGTGATTGCAGCATCCCTTTGATGCCACGGCGCATCAGATCGTGATCGTCGGCGATCAGGATACGAAGCACTTTCATTTTTCTCTCCCGCGAGAAGGGGTTGGTGCCGCTGTGGTACAAGATACGCTCAAGACCAAGGTTCCGACAATGGGACGATGGCAATTGCCCATGCGTTTCATTAAGCCCAACGCTGATCCTCTGTGAAATTCAACGACCAGGCTGCCGGTAACACCGTTGCTCCGCCTCGTTTATGAGAGGTGTTGCATTCCGGGGCCCGCACATCTCGAGGCGGAGCAACCGGCCGATGAATTCTTTTATGAAATGGAAAAAGTCCCTCACCGCGCAAACTGCCAAAAGCCGAGGCCAAACTACGGTATCTTGGAGGATCCGTCTATCGGCGTCATCCTGTAGTCTGCGTAGGTGAATCCCTGTAGACGCTCCGCCGCATGTTGCACAAGCATCGTGACTTAGCAAATCGGCGGGGGCTAATTTACCTTAGGGCGGCTCGATTGGCGGCCGCTCCGGCGGCGGGTTCGGACGCTTTCAACTGATTGACGTTGCGGACGAGCTTGGACCATTGCTTCTTGTCCTTCTTGGTCGCGAAAGGCGCATTCAGATCACCGTAGTAGGCGAGCAGAGTCATCTTCAATTCTGGCGAAACCAAAGCAAAGTCGTTCTTCTGCAATCGGTCCAGCAGGTCGGCATAGGTCTTATCGGCAAGCGGATACTGGCCCGGACCGGTAACGGTGCCGGTGTCAATATTGTCGTTCGTGAGAGCGGCCTGGCCCGGCCCCCGCTGCTGTTTCGTGAGTTGTACATAGTTCTCGAGCGCATTGCTGAAGCTGGCGACGAATAATTTCTCGGCATCGGGAGTGGGGATCTGGAACGCCAGATCGCGAAACGGCCCGATCTTGGGTATCAGCTCGAGAAAAAGACCGAGGAGCCTGGTGCCGAAACCGGGCTTTTCGTATTTGCCAGGCCACTGTTTTTCGTAATTGGAGCGGGAGATGCGATACAGGAATGCGGTGCGCGTGATTCCCGGAGTGTCATGCTGAATTTCGTCCTGCTTGGTCTGCCAGGCGATTTTGGTAGCCTCCGGTATCAGCTGGCTGACGCCTCTGCGGTAGGAAGCGATCGCGAGGTCGTAATTCGTGAGTACCGAATCGAGGTTGAGCGAATAGGTTTCGTGAAATGCACGCGTGAGCAGATCCTTGGAGACTTGAAAACCGATGCGGTCGCGATAGGCGTCGGAGGCGTAACGTCCTTTGGCGACTTGCAGCACGTCAAAGCCGAATTCGGTTTTCAGATGGGCGAGGGGATCTTCATCGTAGGTGACGACGTTCCCGTACTTGCGACGCAGCTTGGGATAGAGCAGGGGCACGGCGAGGTTTGTGCCGGTGCGGTGGCCCTCATTGTCCGCTGCGTAGTGAGCGAGGGCGCCGAGAGCGAACGCATACTCGTTGAGATCCTGGGAATCACCGAGGAGCGCTGCGACGAAATCTCCACTTCGTACGTAGTGAACCAGGTCGCTGAAGAACTTGTTGCCGAACGGGTAGTAACCCATGTCCTGGATCACGCAGCCACCGTAAGCGTATCCGTGCGCGGTCTTCAGATCTTCAGAAGTCGCTTGCGGAAACCGCTCAAGGAGCAGCGGCTTGATCGCTTCATCCCATGCGGCGTCCACGATCGCTTCATGGGCCAGGACGGAATAGGCGCCGGAAGGAGGTGGAGTGATTAGCAGGAGGATAAGGCCAAAGACTAGCGCTCGAGTTCTGAAAAGCTCGCTAAACCGCAAGTGATTTTCAGTCATAGGCGAGGCTTGGTAAACATTCTTAAATCGCGGGCCGGAAATACGGGCGAAAACTCTGGGCGCACGAGCGTAGGCCGGCGATATATCCAAAGCCATACAGAACTGACTCCAATTCGCGGGTGAATGTGCGGTAGAAGCTCCGCGCGATCAGCCCAGACCCGATGCCTGCGACCTACTGTCGTCGCCGGCGGATTCCTTTACCGACAAATTCACCATGATCGTGGTTCCGTCGGGCCGAGACCTGATTTGCAGCCAGCCGCCGAGCTGTCTAACGCGCTCTCGCATTCCCCGAATGCCAACGCCCAGTTGGCCGCCGCTGCTGTTCAGGGTCGCCAAAATGTGTTCCGGTATTCCTTTGCCGTTATCGGCCACCTCCAGGCGCACGATTCCAGAGCGCGCTTCAATCTGGACCCGGGCAGTGGCACTGCCGGAGTGGCGGAAAATGTTGGTGAGGCTTTCCTGCACAATTCGGAAAAGCGTTCTTTCCACGATTTCGGGAAGGCGATTCGGGCCGAGCGAGACATTCAACTCCACTCTCACCTTGCTCCGTTGCGTAAAACCCTCGATGTACCATTCCAATGCGGATCGCAAACCGGCGTAGTCGAGAGTGGGAGGGTACAGAAGGTAGGAGAGCGTGCGAGTTTCATCGGAAGCTTTTTGGGACAGCAGGATGGCTTCGCGCAGCAAATCGGCGGCGGCCGGATCCATATCGGCAATTTTTGCGCTCACCGCCGAGAGGTGAATTACCAGCGCGGCCAGGCTTTGACCGGTGCTGTCGTGCAGTTCGCGAGCGATGCGACGGCGCTCTTCATCCTGCAGTTGCAGCAATCGTGCCGAAAGATTGCGCAAGGCTTCTTCGGCTTCTTTACGAGGGGTAATGTCGCGATTGATTTCGACGATGCCAATCGTGCGGCCCTGCGAATCGCGCTGCAGGACCTGGCGGCTGGCGACCATGATTCGCTTCCCTTCGCGAGTCCAATGGACCAGCTCGCCTTCCCAGGAGCCAACGCTGTAGAGCTTTTCGTACACTTGATCGAGCGGTTCGGGAAATACCGTTTTCAGGAATTGATGCGTGACGTTGCCGCAGGCTTCCGCGGCGGACCAGCCGTAGGTTTCCTGGGCGCCGCGATTCCAGAACAAGATCGTGCTGTCCACATCGCGCACGATGATGGCGTCGTGCGCGAGCTCCAGCAGTTCGGATTGCAACTTTCCGCCGCTGGCGCGAGCCGCGCGGATTTTTCCTGCTTTCTGCTTCCGGCCGGATTTAGCGGGCATTCATCAGGTTACCTTGTACCGCGCATGGATGGTGACAGAAATCGCTCGGACCTGGACTGCAGACCCGTGTCGTCACCGGGTGGCCGGAGTATTGCCGATGGGTGAAGCTCGCCTCGATCAAAAATAAAGTTGTGCGCATCGCAAAGGCTACTTGTGCTGCGGCAGGTTTTTGCCCTGAAAAAATGGCTTGTGCTGGCCCATCGCCTCGACAGCCTTCACCAGCCAATGGGCCTGCGATTTCAGCAGATAGCCGCTGGCGCCGGCGTTTTGGGCTTGCTGAATCATTTGTGTCGAATCGTGTTGCGTGAATATCAGCACTTCGGCAGCCGGAAGTGCCCGTTTGATTTCTGGCGTAGCTTCCAGGCCGTTCATTTCGGGCATGGTAACGTCCATGATTACGATATCAGGCTGAAGCTCTCGCGCCATTCCAATGGCTTCCGCACCATCGGCAGCCTCGCCCACAACCGTCCACTCCTTGCGTGTCGCCAGCAGCCTTCCCAAGGCCGCGCGCACGGCTTTTTCATCGTCCACGATCAAGATTCGAAGGGCCACTAAGTCAATTCCTCGCACATCTTATCCGATGATCGCGAAGCCGCAATCACGTTTTGACCGCGCTAGGCGAGCGATGCTCGTATTCCATTGCGACGAATCACGTTACCAGCTTACAGCGAACGAACCTCGGCAATCTGTCCCGGATTGCGAAAGAAGTACCGGACCCCGCCCCTATTTACATATCCTCCAATCGGCGGTCCGTCTGCCGTGGGAACCAGGCTGTAACTGCTCTGTTTAAAGCGGTTTGCCGGCCGCTCGCCCGCCACCAATGGCTGCCGAATTGCATTCCATACACAAATCCTGTTTCGCTCGGGTGCAGTCTGCCTTGAACCGGTGAAGGGGGAATATGAACGAGACCTACGATATCTTCAGGGATCTTGCGGAAACTGGGCCGATTTGGATCGAAGCTGTTCAAGGTCTGGATAGTGCAAAGGCGCGCCTCACGGAATTACTGGAAGCGCATCCTGGAAATTACTTCATATACGATCCGCTTGCCGCCAAGGTGATCGCCTCGGCCGTGAAATCGGCGCAGATGAATGAGCCGGTGACGCTCGCCGGGCGCTCCCGTCAGTACTAGCGCCGCTACAGGCGGCCCATCAGAAATAGTATCAGCAGGATGACCAGCACCAATCCGATGCCGCGGCTTGGGTAATATCCCCATTCCCTGCTGTGAGGCCACGACGGCAGACTGCCAAACAGCGCCACAATCAGAACGATGGTCAGAATGAGCAGCAACATGTTGTTCTCCCTTGCGGTTTTGCCGAAGGGCGCGCCGACTGTCCGCGCCCCTCGGAGCCGGCTGGCGCAATCAATTCGCGCTGCCAGCCTTGGCTGTCTTGTGCCGTGGTCTAGTTTCTTCGGCTTCTGCTTCCGCGCCGCTGCGGAAAGCTTCGGAGTTGATTTCTTCCGAAAGATCCGTGAGCTTTTGATCGGTTTCTTTTTCTTCGTCGAGCGTCTGTTGCAGCAGCGCAGCCGCGTCGCCCTCACCCAGCAACTCAGCGAAAGCATGTACTGCGCCATAGGCGGCGATTTCGTAATGCTCGACGCGTTGCGCCGCGGAAATCAGGGCCGCATCCATCAGCGCACCCGCGAAATTCTCGGACAGCATTTCTCCGCCTTCGGCCACGATTCCGGCCATGCCTTTGCATTTCTTGCCCTTCACGGGCTCGCCTAGGCCGCTCAAGATCTGCTCGAGCCGCCTGGCGTGCTGCCTGGTTTGTTCCAGATGCTCCTCAAATCCCTTGCGGAGCTCATCGGAATTGGCGGCTTTCGCCATTTTGGGCAGCGCTTTGATCAGTTGCTGCTCGGAGTTGTGGAGATCTCGCAATTCGTCCGCGTACAGGCTCCTTAAATTATTCTGACTCATTTGCATCCCCCCTGTTTCTGGCGTGGGTCGCGTCACCGACCGGATTTTCGCGATTGCACGGTTAGACTAGGCTTCCCCCGGGGCCTTAGCCATAAAGCGAACCCTGTAGCGTTTACTCCGGGTTGCGGTAGGTTCGCCTAAGCGAACGTGCTGAAGTCCTGCGCCTGGCGGCAGGCTGTTGCGACTGGCACCCCCGGGGCGGCCGGGCCCGAGGGACTTGACGTCATGCTCAAGCCGGCATTTCGTTCGGCCGACCAGTCTGAAACGTAAGGCGAAATGTCCCGCGCAGTTACGGGTTGCGCTGTATTCCGGGCGGAAGACTTTAGCTTCAGTATGCCTGAGAAGTTGGCTATTCAATCGAGGAGGCTCACAATGAACTGGGATCAAATCGAAGGCAAGTGGAAACAGTCCGTCGGAAAGGTGAAAGAGAAGTGGGGCAAACTGACCGATGATGATCTGACTGCGATTAACGGCAAGCGCGACCAGCTGATCGGCAAGATCCAGGAACGCTACGGAATCGCCAAGGACGCGGCGCAGAAGCAGGTGGATGAATTTACGCGTTCTTACCAGACAGACGTGGTAGTTCAAACCCGCGCGAAGAAAGCCTGAGCGGTCCGTCGCTGCAGATTCGCGAACGGCCAAAAGGAGGAACGGGATGGCAAGATACGGCAAGGCCGCCGGCAAGAGCGTGAAGAGCGCCATGCATCGGGAAAAGCGCGGCACGCTCCGTTCGGGCAAAGGCGGCAAGGGCGGCAAAGTGACCAGCCGCAAACAAGCGATTGCGATCGGACTCGCCGAGGCGCGCAAGAAAGGCGCCAAGGTTCCACGGAAAAAGTCTTAGCGCAGTTGCTCGATTCAGCGTGCCACGCCTTCGTTGAACGTCGTCGTCCGCCAGGGCCGTGTTTCTTGCGGCTCTCTGGCGGCCGGCGACGACAAATCGCAGTCAAGTTCCCCCCCTCATCCACGCCGCGGGTGTCGTGCTCCAGAAACTCCCCAGTGCGATTATTTTCAGGAAGCGACAAACGGAAGGAAAGCTCGGACTGCGCTGCGAAAAATACAGCGAGGGCGTCCGCCCGGAGGCGCAGGCCCTCGCTGTCAGGCTTGGAAAGATAAAGCAAGGGTTACTTGGGCTTCGCTGGAGCGGCCGCGTGCGAAGCCGGTGGCTGTTGCCTCTGCTGCAATTGTTGCTGCTGCTGGGTGTGCCGTTGCGCTAGTTGTTGCGTCTGTTGCTGATGCCGCTGCTCGACTTGTTGTGTTTTCTGGTCATTGGCTGTTTGCTTCGCCAGTTGCTGGTGCTCCTTGTCTTGCTGCTGCTGAAGTTTCTGCCGTTCCTTGTCCTGCTGCGCGGCCAGCTTGTCCTGCTGTTGCTGGTATTTCTGGTCGAGCTTGGCGTCGCCGGTGTTGGGTGCCGCGGGGCGCGACGCAGGCGGAAGATCGCGCGGGTGAACTGCCGGATTGGCGTGTGCGGCGGTGTTTTCCGCACCGTGACCACTGAAATCTCCTGGTCGGGACGTGGCCGTGATCGGAGGCCTGCCATGGTTGGCGGAAGCGCGCAGCTCCGGGTTCGCACGCGCGGAGTTCACGTGTTCGATTTGCGCGGCGACCGGAGGGATGTGCCGCTCGTGCGCGGCAGCCTCTTCCTGCGGCGTCGGACGATCGTTGATTCCGCCGTGGCCGTTATAGCTGACGCGTACATCGGTTCTCTCGACGACTTTCTGGTCATACACGTTGTGAATCACAGTAACGTTTATGTTATTCACCGCGCGGTTGTAAAAGAAATGGCCATGGTCCCAGCGGCCGCCTTCATAGCCGTGGCCGTAATAACCGAATCCGTAGTTGACGCCCCCATAGAAACCAATCGTCGGGCCCCAGTAGCCATCGTAAAAAACGAAACTACTGCCGCCCCAGCCCCAGTAACCCGGCGTCCACAAAAAGCCCACCTCCGGAGCTTCCACCCACGTGCCGGGAACCCAGTAATAACCGTCGTCGCCCCAGGCCCAATATCCGGGCGTCCAGATATAGCCATCGCCGGGGCAAACTGGCTGCTCGTAAACGGGCAGCTCTGGGGGAGCGACGGTGATCGCCACACCGATTTGCGCGAAAGATGCGGAAGAAAGAAATAACATTGCGATTGCGAGTAGCAACGGACGAATGAATCGCCTACGCATTAGAGATCATCTCCTCTGGAACGTTTTTCCGCCGGTTGCGCGAGGGCGGTTTCTCCGGTCGGTTATGCCATAAAAGCGGCGAATAAGGAATATAGGGCCGCTGTAAAATGCCGAACTTCCCGCACTGGATCAGAATCTATTCTTGCCTGCGGTTGCCGGCTATAGGGTTATGCCTGTAATAATACGGAAAGTAGTTCGTAGGCCTTTGTCGCACCAGAGCAAGGCATTTTTCAGCCGCTGCGGATTCCTCGTCGAGATTTATTTGATTCGGGAATACCTGTTCTGCGCACAATTACGGACGGGCGAGCAGCGGACACGAAGCGGCCGAAAATCTCAATAGGCGTTCACCGCAACCGGATCGGCAGCTGGCGCGGCGTCCAGCTCGGCGATGAATTCTGCGAGGGTGCTGAATATTTGCGAGCCGTCGCTCAGGCCGAGACGGCGGCTAATCTTCGACGGATCATTTGAAAAATGCCACAAGCCCACCAGGATTCTTAAATCGGGCTCCTGGGCGCGCAGTCTGGCGTAGAGCGAGCGCACGTGCGGCACGGCAAAGGGAGGGAGCGCCGAGATGCAAACCACGTCCGGGTGTGCGGTTCTTATTTGCGCAAGCATTTCGCCGGCGGTGTCTAAACCGATGCACTGCGCTCGATGCCCCGCGCGCTCGAGCACTTGGGCCAGCATGGTAGCGACCAGTTCGTCGGCTTCATCCCGCGCCGGCAGACAGAGAATACTGCGCGAGGGTCGAACAGGCCCGGGCGCGGCAGGAAGTTGATAGATCGCGCGCGATTCCGCTGCCACGGCCGGTTCGCGAACCGAAGCAGAATCACCGCCGGGAGGTTCCCACAATTCTTCGATCAACTCCCTGGTGCTCTGGCAGATGAATTTCTGGCTGGCATCGTCCAGGCGATCCTGATGACGGTCGTGCTCCGCCAGACTGAGTGCCGGAATTAATACCGAGTCGTAGAGATCTTCCAGTGTCTGCCCTTCCAGATGTTTCTCCAGAACCTGGCGCGCATCGTCGTGATCCATGGCCAGGAGACGCTGATAGAAGCGAGAGGAAGGCGTCAAAACAGGTTCATCACCCAGAAGAATGTGCAGGAACCTGAGCCGGGGAACGTGGCGCCCGGCGACCAGCAGACAGACTGTCAAGGGAGTCGAGAGAACCAGTCCGATGGGTCCCCAGATTGCTGTCCAGAAAATCGCCGCGACGAGAATCGCAAGCGAGGAAATCCCGGTGTGAATTCCGTAAAGCATCGGTTCGATGAAATTGGAAACAGCCAGCTCGGTAACGATGAAGAGCGCGAGAGTGATCAGCGGCTGCGTCCAACCATGAAAGACAGCCAGGGAAAGCAGCAGGGGCATAATTCCCCCGAGTGGGGGACCAATGTAAGGCAGGAAACGCAGCACACCGGCGAGGACGCCCCACAGCAGGGCGCCGGGCACGCCGATGAAATAAAGGCACAGGCCAATGAAAATTCCGTAGCAGCTATTCACGAGGAACTGCAAAAGCAAGTACTTGCTGACGCGCGCGCTGGCGTCGTCCAGCGTTTGCGTTACCAGGTGCAGATGCCCTTCACCGGCCAGTGAAATCAGGCGATTCCGCAAATCCTCGCGGCGAATGAGCATGAAAATTGTGAGTACCAGCATGATCACGGCACTGCCAAGCAGTCCGAGAACGCTCTGCACGGACTCTAGCGGCAGCGCCGGAGCTTTAACGACTTCCACGGGAACAGGACGGTCCGGGGAGGCGGAGCGCGCCGCAGGGGATTGCGCCGCTGCGGCGCTGGCGGAACGCGACCTGATCGGGATGGCCGCCAGATCCTTACTGATTTCCGTTATCGTCTCCGAAGCACTGTCCAGGGAGTGATTCGCGGGCCAATGCACAGAGCCCAGCCTGGCTTTGATGTTGGATTTATAGGCCGGAAGTTGATTGGCGACCTCGCTGAGTTGTTTCGCAACGGTCCAGCCAACGGCGCCACAAGCGGCAACGGAGAGCACAACTACCAGAAGCGTAGCCGGAATCCTTGGGAGATGGATTCGCTCAACGAGCCTAACCACCGGCGTCAAGATGAAGGTGAACAGCAACGCGAGCGCAAAGGGAATCAGGACGACCTTGGCGAAATAGAGCGCGGCGATTGCCGCGACCGCGACAACCACAGCGAGCAAATGGAATAGATCTCGCGACGGGTAAGACCTGGTTGCGACGCCGTTGGCTGGGTCTGGGAATTTCACGTTCGGCTAACGAGGCCCATGACCAAAGAAACCAGGAATAACAACAGGAAGAGATAGAACAGCAGCTTCGCGATTCCTGCGGCGGCTATCATGATCCCGGCGAAACCAAATATTCCAGCGACAACGGCAACAATCAAAAAGATCAAAGCCCATCGCAGCATGACGTTCTCCTTGGTGCGGATTTTGCGGGCCAGCCCGCCCGAGAAAGGTATTGCACAGGCCTGGGGAAGACCATCAACGGAACCCGGTACTTCCCCAGCGGAGTCCCGGTAGACAAATCCGGCCGCGTGTCCAGAAATCCATAGGTCCGGCGCCCGCCGCGATCGCTCGCCTTTCCCTAGGTGTTCCACTGTATTGAATAGAATTCGCGAAAACGTAAAGTAGGAACGGCGCAAATGCGCTCTCTTGCGAGTTGGGCAGTTGCCTGGTTTTCTTTAGAGCCGTGAGAGCGGGCCGCCGGTTATTTATTTCTGGATGCGTTGGGAGGATTGCGATGTACACGTATCTTTGCTGCCGATGCACGAAATGCGCCGCGCGAATTGTGCTGGAAGAATGGGCGGAGTCCATGTATCTGCTGCATAGACCCGCGCGGTCGCGCCCGCGGCACCAGATTTGCCCGTTTTGCGAGTCAGCATTTGCGCCGGAACGCTATTACGTAACCGAGAGCGGCGCGCCGCTTGCCGTGTCCGGGCGCACCATCGAAATACAGGACTCCTTGCGCGCCTTCACCAAGACGGCGTGAGACCCCCCAAAAGTCTGTGAACGAGTTTCCTGCGAAATAATTCCACCCGTCTACCTCCTCCCGAAAGGGGTTGCCGCCGAGAATCGGTAGCCCCTCCTTCCTGCGCTCGAGTGATCCATTCGGTTCGATTGGCTCGGCCCTCGTGCGACGTTCACAGGTAATTCACGCGGGTACAGCAATTTCCCCTGCCCCTTAGGAAATAGTCCGTATTCCACCGCGCCGTTTTCCCCGGCAGACTGGGCGCCGTGGGAGAGGAATGGGAGTTGGGTGCCTTGCGAGACGAGGCATGAGGGCTGGGCTGGCTTCCATCCTCTCCTCCCGAGATTATTTCACTGCAGGTCATGCGAACGGGGAAGGAGCAAGCGCCATGCCGACCACAGATGACCAGCAAGCCCTGGAACGCGCGCGGGAGGACGCACGCGAGGGGAAATCTCCCTCGACACAGGCGGGCGAATTCGTGCGCGAAGAAATCGACCACGTGCGCGAGGGCCAGCACGGCGCAGCCAGCGTGAAGCAGGCGATAGCCATCGGGCTGTCGAAGGCGCGCCGCGCCGGCGTTAAATTGCCGCCGCCGGCGAAAGCACCTGCGTCCATTCGCGCGCAGGCGAAGCGCGATTTGCGCACAGGCAAATCGCCGCAGCGCAGAGTTTCAAGCAAACGGTCGCGCGCGACGCTGCGGGCTTTGCAGCAGCAAAGCACTCGCTCGGCGTCGCCGCGAGCACTCGCAGAACAGGCGCGCGCAAGTGCCCGTCGTCGAGGAGCATCCGCCAGGAGCCATGCGGCGGTGCAAGCGGTGCACACCAAAGGAAAGGCAGGCCTGCGCGCAGCCGCGCGTAAGGCAGCCCGCACACGCCAGCGACGGCGCGCTGCCTAGCGCCGCTACATCCATGCATCCAGTCCGCAAGAAAAACAAAACTCGCCATGCGCTGCTGGACGCGCTTTTGGTTCTGAATTCCTTGATTCTGCTTTTCAGTCATTGGGCCGGGCCTCGCAAGTGAACCGTGCTGACGCACGCTCGGCGGGAATCGGCTCGATCGAGCAACGCAAAGCCTAGGAGGTCGCGAATGTATGTTCCCTGGCAGGTGGTAATAGCTTCGGCCGACGTGGAAGAACGGCGGGCGATGTGTAATATTTTGGCGAAACTGGGGCTCGACCCGATCACCGCCTCGACCGTGGGTGCGTGCAAACAGATCTTGGCCCAGCAGAGCGTGGGATTGATCTTTTGTGCTCGCTCACTCGCCGATGGGGATTACCGCGACTTGCTGTCTGCCGCGCGAGCCGAACGGCACAGAATCAGAATCGTCCTCGCGACTCGTCTGACCGATTGGGAGGAATATCTGGAAGCGGTGCGGCTAGGCGCCTTCGACGTCATCTCCGCTCCCAGCCGTCCGACCGACGTCGAATGGATGATCATTCAGGCGCTGCGCGACGAACACGCTCGCACCAGGCAAGTTGCGCTTACGCAACAGAGTGTCCGAGGCTTTGCGGAAGCCAGCATATCCAATCCGGCCTGACCCTACATTTGCGAATGCCAGCCACAGAAAACGGTGAGAGCGCCTTGAGCGCGAGTGAAGCTTGCGAATTAGGTCTAGGCGAGTTCGGCTTCGAGGCGCAGAAGAAAACGAATCACTTCACCCGGATCCCGCACATAGTATTTCGCATGGCTCTTATCGACCGTTCCCACGCGGATGGTGATTTGATCGCCCAGCGCGCAAAAGGCGGCTTCGTCCGTGCCATCGTCGCCGATATAAATCGCCGGCGTGTCCGGCGGAAAGTCGCCGAGCAGGTCCCGCACCGCGCCGCTTTTCCCGCGGATCTCGTTGGGCAGAACTTCCCAGACCATCGCGCCTTCCAGAACTCTCAGGGTATCTCGCAACGGCGCGACCACGTCCAGGAGGCAGAATTTTGCAGCGCGCGCGATGGGGGCACTGGCCTGCCGGTAGTGGACCGCAAAGCTCATACCCTTGTCCTCGATGCGCATGCCGTGCATCGCGGCCATTCGTGAGCGCGCGCCTTGCTGCGCGAGTGCCAGAATCCTGGCCGACTCGTTGCTAATCTTGGTGTGCTTTCCCTGCTCTTCGGCTCCATGAAGTCCAATGAAATGCAGAGTCTGGACACCAATTCGCGTTTGCAGATCCTGGCAGCGCCTTCCGCTGACGATCGCAACGAACAACCTGGGATTTCGCGCCAGGCGCTCGAGCACGCGCCTGGTGCGCAGCGGTACGCGAACTTCCCATGGGCTTCGCTGCAGCTTAACGAGCGTGCCGTCAAAATCCAGCAGCAATGCGCAAATCTGGGAGCTGCGAATCCGGGCCGCAATTTCGCTCCACGCGCGAAACAGATAGCGCGGCGAATGCGCGGCAACATCGCCATTCGCAGCACCCGGAGCGTTGTGGGTGCGCGAACGATCGATCGCGCGTTTCTCGTCCGGTGAGATCTGCAAGGTGCGCTTGGCCGCCGCGGGGGGCCCATTCATAGGGCGCGGCCGAGTTCGGGCTGCGGTTCCGCGATCCGGATTTCAGAAAGTTCCGTGATCAGACTGCCCGCCCATGCAAATACATTATGACGCATCACCGTGTTGCGCATCAGCCGCATCCGCGTTTGCCGTTCCACCGT
>Ga0210394_10001880_pt1 | contig 31201 bp, 30 predicted proteins | sample IncBWC12MmetaG_FD_160121 | JGI IMG/M metagenome (GOLD analysis project Ga0210394, IMG submission 160121) | Forest soil microbial communities from Barre Woods Harvard Forest LTER site, Petersham, Massachusetts, United States - Inc-BW-C-12-M | ecosystem: Environmental > Terrestrial > Soil >... | reverse complement strand
CATCGCTCCGTTTTGGTGCGGCATCGCTCCGTTTTGGTGCGGCATCGCTCCGTTTTGGTGCGGCATCGCTCCGTTTTAGTGTGGCATCGTATTATTTTTGGACACGTTGTCTACATTCCGGGCGTCTGTGTCCGAAATCTGAACAGCGATGCAAGACCTCCGTCTGGGGCAATGAAGCAGCCGGAGGCGGCTCGAAGTAAGTCGGACTCTCCAGTCCGGCCCATTGGGATTTGACGTTTGGTCGCTGCGGGAAGCGGTGCGCTCGGACAACGGGGCGGCGCTCCTTCGCGCGGGTCGGTCGGACTGGAGAGCCCGACGCACGTACGAGCCGCCTCCGGCGGCTTGTTTTCGGGCAATTCGCAAATCGGCGGATCATGAATCGTCCGTTTCTGATCTACTAATCACTCGTCTGCCGGTCCACTGACTGCCGAGGGAGATTTTGATGAAGCGATACGCATTCCTCCTGCCGCTGCTGTTTGTCGCACTCGCCGTTTCCGCGGCGCCGATCGTGTTGCACGTCGACGCCACCGGCGTGGCCTCCAACGTCTATCACGCGCACCTGACCATTCCCGCGGCGCCGGGGCCGCTGACGCTCTACTACCCGAAGTGGATTCCGGGGGAGCACGGTCCGACCGGGCCCATCAACGGCCTTACGGGTCTGGTGATCACGGCGAATGGGAAGAGCGTCCCATGGCTGCGCGATGGGGTGGAGATGTTCGCGTTCCACGTCGACGTGCCGGCCGGCGCGAGCGCGCTCGATGTCGATCTCGACTACATCGCCCCGGCTCCGGGCGCGAACTTCACGGCCGGCGCTTCGACGTCTCCGCGCCTGGCGGTGTTGAGCTGGAACACGGTCCTCCTCTATCCGCAGACCGCGGGGGGCAGCGATGCGCTGCAGATCGACGCCACGATGCGCATTCCGGCCGGCTGGTCATACGCGACCGCCCTGGAGACGACCGGACACAGCGGAGATGAGATTCAGTTCGAATCCGGGTCCCTGACGCACCTCATCGACTCGCCGGTGCAACTCGGGACCATCCTGCGCAAGATCGAGATCCCCAGTCATTCGACGCTCAAACACACGATCAACCTCCTCTCCGAGAGCAACGAGGCCACGCAGACACCGGACGATTTTCCGGCGCAGTACGGTCGCCTGGTGGACGAGGCCGCGGCGCTCTTCGGCGCGGAGCACTATCGCCACTACGACTGGCTGCTGACGCTCAGCGACGCGGTCGCCCACTTCGGTCTGGAACATCACGAGTCGAGCGACGACCGCACCAACGAGAACCAGTTGCGGGAAGAAAACGGGCGCAAGTGGAACTCGACGCTTCTGGCGCACGAGTACGTACACTCATGGAACGGCAAATACCGCCGCCCGGCCGGACTGGCCACCGGCAATTACGACAAGCCGATGACGGGCGAGCTGCTCTGGGTTTACGAGGGGCTGACCGAGTACCTCGGCGATCTGTTGCCGGTGCGCAGCGGAATCCTCTCCGCGGACGACTATCGCGAGAACCTGGCGGAGACCGCCGCCAACATGACCCAGCACGTCGGCCGAACATGGCGTCCCCTTCTCGACACGGCCGTGGCCGCACAACTGCTCTACGACGCGCCGGGGGCGTCGACGAACTGGCGGCGCAGCGTCGATTACTACCCCGAGGGCGAGCTCCTCTGGCTCGACGCGGACATGACCATCCGTTCGCTGACGAAAGGAAAGCGGTCGCTGGACGACTTCTGCCGCGCCTTCTATGGCGGAACGAGCGGACATCCGGAGCTGAAGCCGTACACGTTCGACGACATCGTCACCACGCTCAACACCGTAGCGCCGAATGACTGGCGCGCATTCCTCAACGAGCGGCTGACGTCGCTGTCCGCGACGCCGCCGATGGGGGGCTTCGAGCAGGCCGGCTGGCACCTCGTCTACACCGACAAGCCGAATACCGCGCTGCAGTACTACGAAGGCCGTAACAAGGGGGCCGACCTCAATGCCTCGCTCGGCTTTATGGTCGGCGAAAACGGCACGATCGGGGATGTGGTGCCGGGCTCAGCGGCCGCCAAAGCCGGTATCGCACCGGGAGCGCACATCATCGCCGTCAACGGCCGCGCATTCAGCACGGCCCGGCTGCGGGAGATCGTCAAGGCCTCCGCCAGCGCCACCGCGCCGATCGTGATCATCGTGCAGAGCGGTGAGTTCTTCTCGACAGTGTCCGTCGACTATCACGGCGGCGAACGCTACCCGCATCTGGAACGCCTGACCGGACAGGCGGATTGGATGGAGGCGTTGACGAAGCCGTTGGTGCCGCCACCGGTGGCGCCGACGCCTTCAGTAAAGAAGAAAAAGTGATTGGAGTGATTGGTGATTAGTGATTAGTAGATCAGAAGCCAGCCCTGATCACTAATCTACTAATCCACTAATCCACCAAGTCCACCCAGGCAAACGAAAAGGGCGCGGTCGTCCGCGCCCTTTCGTAGCGATGACTTCGGGATTAGTCCTTGTGCAGATGGCGGTGATGCTTGACCGGTGTCTCTTCAGGCGTCTCGGTGCTCGATGCCATCGGAGCCGGGGTCTCGACGACCACCGGAGCGGGAGCGGGAGTCTCGACGACCACCGGAGCCGGTGCCGGAGTCTCGACGACCACCGGGGTCTCGACCGTTGCCGGCGTCTCCACGACCGTCACGTCCGAGGGGGTCTTCTTCGGAATGAGGTTGACGTCCGTGTTTGTGCCGATGGAGGAGCTGTTGCCAGAGCCACCAACCGAGCTGCTCGTGTAGGCGCGCCCGGTGCTATCGACCGTTGCCGGGCCGGAGATCACGGCCGGCGTCGACGTGCTGGCAACACCCGCCGTGTTGTTCGGAGCCGGAACTGTGCCGACAGTTTGACCGCTGTCTGCCGTGGCCGGCGTCTCGGTACGAATCTGACCATACTGGTCTGTCGCTGCTGCGTTGTGGTGCGCGCACGCGCTCAATACGAGCGCGAACGCCGCCGACCCCAGGCCGGCTACTGCTTTCTTCAGAAATGTCTTCGTTCTCATTTTTTCTGCTCCTTGCTGCGCTCAAGATCGCAGCTCGTCAAATGCCTCGCGGCTATGAGTGGCAGAGCAACTAGCTTGCCTGAATTTATTTACTCTAAGATGCGCGAATGGCAGAGCGCGTCTGGCAGGTAAGTGAGCTCATCCGTCAGATCAACGCGGAGCTCTTTCGATACAACGACATAAGCGTGGAGGGGGAAGCGACGAATGTCGTTCGCTCCGCGGCCGGCCATCTTTATTTTTCGATCAAGGATGCCCGCGCGCAGATGCGCGTCGTCCTTTTCGCTACGAACGCGCGCTTCCTCCGCTTCCGCATCGAGAATGGATTGCAACTCGTCGTCCGCGGCCGGCTGACTCTCTACGAGCAGAAGGGAGAGTTCCAGCTCAACGCCGTGGCGGTGGAGCCGGCCGGTCTCGGTGCTCTGCAACTCGCGTTCGAACAGCTCAAGAAACAGCTCGCCGGCGAGGGCCTGTTCGATCCGGCCAGGAAGAAACCGATCCCGATGCTGCCGCAGCGAATCGCCGTCGTTACCAGTCCCACCGGCGCCGCCATCCGCGATGTGCTGAACGTCCTCGGCCGCCGCTTCGCCGGGCTTTACGTGCAGGTTTATCCGGTGCGGGTGCAGGGGAGAGAGGCGTCACGCGAGATCACCATCGCCATCCGCCACCTGTCGCGGTGGCAACTGCACGACGTCGTTCTGATCTGCCGGGGAGGAGGCTCTCTCGAGGACCTGTGGGCATTCAACGAGGAGTCGGTGGCCAGGGCGGTGGCTTCCTGCACCATCCCGACGATATCGGCCATCGGACACGAGACCGATTTCACGATCTGCGACTTCGTGGCCGACCTCCGCGCGCCAACGCCGTCCGCCGCCGCCGAGATCGTGATCCGGGCCAAAAGCGAGATCTGCGCGCAGCTCGATCACATGTCGCGCCGCGTGCGGCACGTGGTGGAGACGCGCGTGCGCAACTATCGCCACGAGCTGCGACATCTGATCTCGTCGGACCGCCTCGGCCTGCTGCCGCGCCGGATCGCCCTACGCCGCGAACGCCTGAACCGCAGCCGTGTGACGCTCTATCGCATGCTCGAGGCGCGGGCGCGCTCGATGCGTGCCCGGCTCCTGGCCGTGAACGAGCCGCTGCTCCGCTTCCCGGCGCACGTGACGCGCGAGCGCGAGCATCTCCGCTCCACCGTCGCCACGCTCAGCGCCGTCTCCCCTCTATCCGTTCTCTCGCGCGGCTACGCCATCGCCTTCTCACGCACGAAACGCGGCCGCCGCAAACCGATCCTGGACGCGAATGTGGTCGCCATCGGCGAGCTGATCGAGGTGCAGTTGAAGAAGGGCCGAGTCGAATGCACGGTTGACGCGAAGACCATGGGGCTTGAGACTGTGTGGCCCCTGGCAAAAGAATGAACGGCACATGGCCCGCAAATCCAACGAATTCGAAAAGGCCTTTCAGCAGCTCGAGACGATCGTGAAGCGTCTGGAGTCGGAGGAGATGCCTCTCGACGAGTCGCTGCAGCTCTTCGAGGAAGGGGTTCGCCTTTCGCGCTTCTGCAACCAGAAGCTCGAAGAGGTGGAGAAGAAGATCGAGCTGATCCTGGCCGACGCCAAGGGCCAGCCGAGAGTCGAACCGTTCGAGAGCGGGGATCTCGATGAGGCGCCCGAGCTGCATTCCGAGCTGCACTCCGAGGACGATGAGGAGTGAGCGCGCTCGACGGCTACCTCAGCGACAAACGGCAACTTGTCGACCGCGTGCTCGATGCGAATCTCCCGCCCGCGGATACACCTCCGGCCGTCATTCATGAGGCGATGCGCTATGCAGTCCTCGGCGGCGGCAAGCGGATCCGGCCGATCATGGCCATCGCCGCCGCGGAAGCGTGCGGCGCAGGCGTCGAAGACCTCCTCGTTCCGATCGCCGCCCTGGAGCTGATCCACACCTACTCTCTCGTCCACGATGACCTTCCGGCGCTGGACAACGACGATCTCCGCCGCGGGCGCAAGACGACGCACGTGGTCTTCGGCGAGGCGATGGGCATTCTCACCGGCGATGCCCTGCTCACCGAGGCGTTCGCGTGGCTGGCCCGTCCCGTGGCCGGCGTTGAGGCGGTGCACCAGCTTCGTGCCGTGCGCGAAGTCGCCGTCGCGGTCGACTCGAAGGGGATGATCGGTGGGCAGGTCGCGGACATCATCGCCACGGGAGCGAACGAAGCGACTGCCGGGCAGCTCGACTTCATCCACCGCAACAAGACCGGCAAGCTGCTGACCGCATCGGCGGTGCTCGGCGGGCTGCTGGCGAACGCACCCGAGGACAGGATCGACGCCCTTCGGCGCTATGGGAACGCGGTAGGGCTGGCCTTCCAGATCGTCGACGACCTCCTCGATCAGGAGGAAGACGCGGCCACCCTGGGCAAGACCGCTGGGAAGGATCTTGCACAAGGGAAGCTGACGTACCCAGCGCTCTTCGGCACGGGTGAGGCGCGGGCCAGGGTTGAGTCGCTACTCGCGGAGGCGCTCCACAACGCTGATATCATCGCCGGCCCTGTGAACTATCTCGCCGGGATCGCGCGTTTCATCTGCGAACGGCGATCGTGAGGCGCCGGTGCTGCCATGACGATCCTCGACAATATCAACTCTCCGAAGGATCTTCGGAAGCTCGATCGCAAACAGCTCCATGAGCTTGCGGATGAGATTCGCTATCGGATCATCGACGTGGTTTCGAGGATCGGTGGCCACTTCGGCGGCAACCTCGGTATCGTCGAGCTGACGCTGGCGCTGCACTACGTCTTCAACACACCGCGCGATCAGATCGTTTTCGACACCGGCCATCAGTCCTATCCGCACAAGCTCATCACCGGGCGACGCGACACGTTCGAGACGATCCGCATGCATGGTGGCATCTCGGGCTTCTGCAAACGTGAGGAGTCGGAGTACGACGTCTTCAACGCCGGCCACGCCTCGACCTCGATCTCCGCCGCCCTCGGTATCGCAGTGGCGCGCGACATCAAAGACGAGAACTACCGCGTCGTGGCCGTCATCGGAGACGGCGCGCTGTCGGGAGGCCTGGCGCTGGAGGGCCTCAATCAGGCCGGGCATCTCAAACGGAAGCTGATGATCATCCTCAACGACAACGACATGTCGATCTCGACGAACGTTGGCGCCATGTCGGGGTACCTGAACGGGATCATCAAGGGGCAAACCTACAACCAGGCCAAGGATCTCGCTAAGGGAATCATGGATCGCATTCCTCTCGTCGGCGGCAAGCTTCACGGCATGGCCAGCGATATGGAACAGCTCTTCAAGCACATGATCGTCCCCGGGACGCTGTTCGAGGAGCTCGGCTTCAAGTACCTCGGCCCCTACGACGGGCACGATCTCGATTTCCTGATCGATCTCTTCGAAAAGAACAAGGATTACAACGGCCCGCTCCTTGTCCACGTGATCACGAAGAAGGGGAAGGGGTACGTTCCGGCGGAGAACAAGCCGATCTGGTCGCACGGCGTCTCGCCGTTCGACATCGAATCAGGCGAGGTGGTGAAGTCGACGAAGGCTTCGGCGCCGAGCTACACGGCCGTCTTCGCCGAGACGTTGATCGAACTGGCCAAGCGCGATCCGAAGATCGTGGCCATCACCGCAGCGATGCCCGACGGCACGGGACTCGACAAGTTCGGGAAGGCGCTGCCGGAGCGCATGTTCGACGTAGGTATCGCCGAGGAGCACGCGGTCACGTTCTGCGGCGGCATGGCCACGCAGGGGATGAAGCCGATCGCCGCGATCTATTCGACCTTCCTGCAGCGGGCCTTCGATCAGGTCTTTCACGATGTGGCCATCATGGATCTGCCGGTGGTCTTCGCGCTCGACCGCGGCGGCATCGCCGGCGCCGACGGGCCGACGCACCATGGCATCTACGACATGGCGTACTTACGGATCTTCCCGAACATGGTCTGCATGGCGCCAAAGGATGAGAACGAGCTGCGGCACATGCTGAAGACCTCGTTCGAGACAGGTCATCCCACCTCCCTGCGCTACCCGCGCGGCAACGGCTTCGGCGTGGCCATGGACGCCGAGCTGAAGTCTCTGCCGATCGGAAAGGGCGAGGTGATGCGCGAAGGCGAGGCCGGGGTGATCTTCGCCATCGGCAACGAAGTGTGGCCGGCGGTGCAGGCGGCGGAGATTCTGGCGAAGGAAGGGATCGAGGTGGCCGTCGTCAACGCGCGGTTCATCAAGCCGCTCGACGACGAGCTGATCACGAAGTACTGCCGCCCGTTTGCGCGCGTCATCACCGTCGAGGAAGGCTCGCTGGCCGGCGGATTCGGTTCAGCCGTCATGGAGCGCGTCCAGCAACTGGGGATCTTCAATGTCGATTTCCACCGCATCGGGATTCCGGATGAGTACGTCCACCATGGCGCTCAGGATGTGCTCCGAGCGCAGTATGACCTCGACGGGAATGGGATCGCGAAGCGGGTGAGGGAGTTCCTGAATGCTCGCGGAGCCACACTCGGCGAGGTGGCGGAGCATCTCTTCAAAGATGTTCCAGAAGAGGACTTGGCTCGGATGCCGGGCTCGGATCACGTCGATGAAGTCGTGTATGGTCTTCGCCGCACTGCGACGAAGTAATGCGTTACTTCATCGATACCTGGTACCTCATCGCGATCGCCGATTACTCGGACTCCCACCACCAGGCTATGCGGCTCAACGCGAGTATCTCGGGAGCGGCGCTTGTCACGCACGAAGCGGTTCTGACTGAGTTCCTGACGTACTTTTCCGAAGGAGGACGTGGCGGTCGGTCCCAGGCTGCTGCGTTGGCCCGAGAGTTCCTGCGTCGTGACGATTGCCGCGTCGAACACGCCAGCGACCTGTTCATGGCAGCGTTCGATCTTTACTCCCATCGGCTGGACAAGGCGTATTCGCTCGTCGACTGCATGTCGATGGTGCTGATGCGCGAGCGGGGAATCACTCGTATTCTCACCAACGACCACCACTTCCGCCAGGAAGGCTTCACCCTCGTCAACGAATGAAAAAGCAACGCCTCGACGTCGCTCTCGTCGAGCGGGGGCTCTGCGACACGCGCTCGAAGGCGCAGTCGCTGATCATGGCCCGGCGGATCCTCGTCAACGGCCAGCATGTCGACAAGGCGGGATCGAGTGTCGCGGACGACGACGAGCTGCGGATCGAAGAGCTGGAGCATCCGTGGGTGGGGCGAGGCGGGATGAAGCTCGCGCACGCACTGCGCGAGTTCGGAATCCGCGTCGAGGGGAAGGTCTGCGCGGACATCGGTGCGTCGACCGGTGGCTTCACTGACGTGATGCTCAAGAGCGGCGCGAGGAAGGTCTACGCGGTCGACGTCGGTTACGGTCAGCTCGACGCCTCGCTTCGCAACGATCCCCGCGTCGTCAATCGTGAGAAGGTCAACGCGCGGTACCTCACCGCGGCCGACTTTGACGACGTCATCGAGTTCGTCTCCATCGATGTCTCGTTCATCCCGCTGAAACTGATCCTTCCTGCCGTGGCCACGTTCCTTCGCGGTGAGCTGGTGGCCTTGATCAAGCCACAGTTCGAGGTCGGGAAAGCCGACGTGGGAAAAGGGGGGATCATCCGCGATGAAGGGAAGCGTCTGGCCTCGGTCGATGCGGTCGTTGCCTCTGCTCGGGAGCACGGCTTCGACGTCAAGGGCGTGATCGAAAGTCCGATCAAGGGTGCCGAGGGGAATGTCGAATATCTGATGTTTGGGGAAATTTGACCGATCGGGCCATCTAATCAAGGCAGCCGGATTCCGGCGGAGAGCCGCGCCTGGTCTGGGTCGCGCGGTTCATCAAAGGGTCCGGCTGCACTTTTTTGAAGTCGGACTGGCGAGTCCGACCTACGTTGCCGCGAGATACTCGCGCAACCCCTCTTCCCACGACTCCGGCGCCACGCCGGTTAGGCGCTCGTAGCGTTCGGTGGAGAGCACCGAGTAGCCGGGCCGTTTCGCGGGGCGCGGGAAGGCGTCGCTCGACACGGGATTCACGGTAGTCTCGCCGGCCGTGATGGCGCGTGCGAAATCGAACCAGGTGCATTCCGGTGCGTCCGCGTAATGGACGATCCCTCTTGCATTCTCGTCTTCGTGAGCCAGCCGGGCGATGCGCAAGATGGCGTCGGCAAGGTGCGGGGTATAGGTCGGCCGGCCGCGCTGGTCGTTGACGACGCGTAGCGGGTTGGTTCCCTTGCGCACCTGATTGCGGATTGCTTCGACGAAGTTCGGTCCACTCCTGCCGAACAGCCACGCGGTGCGAAGGATGACGTGCATCCATGCCCCGCCGGCCGCCTGCTCTCCCACCAGCTTCGAGCGGCCATACGCGGAGAGAGGAGCAGGGGGATCGTTGACCTCGTAGGGTGTCCGTTTCGTTCCGTCGAAGACGAAGTCGGTCGACAGTTGAACGAGCAAGGCGCCGATGTCGTTCGCGGCATCGGCCAGGAACTCGACCGCCGACCCGTTGATAGCCGTGGCCAGATGCTCATTCATTTCGGCGTCGTCGACTCTCGTATAGGCGGCGCAGTTGACGATCACATCGGGCCGCGCCCTGCCGATCGCTTCACGGACAGCGGGTGCGTCGGTGATGTCGAGGTCCGACTTCGTGAGCGCAACCACACTCTCGCCGCGAGTCTCCAAGGCGGCACAGACGTCGTAGCCCACCATGCCGCCCGCCCCGGTGACGAGCCAGCGCAACGTCACGCGTATTTTCCGCCGTCGGTTTTGAGCTTGACCTTGATCTGCCGCGACTCGCGCGGAATGATCAAACCGAGGGCGAAAAAGGCGTAGAGAATGCGAGCGTTGTCGGATGCCGGCAACGCCGGCGTGTTGACCAGCTCGTAGAGGACCTTGCGGCCGTCGACGGCGTCGAGCAGGTGCTGTTCGTCCGCGTCGAGGACCAGCCCTTCCGTGTGCCCGGTGGCACGTGCGAAGAGTGTGGTCTTGATGCCCAGGCGAGCCACAAGTGACCGGGCATCAGCGACGTGACGGACACCCCGGAGGATGGCAACCGGCACGGGGACATCGACTTTGATGAACTCGAGCTTCTTGTCGCGGCCGGCAGTGAAACTCACCGTTCCCGAGTCCCAGCCGAAGATCGGCCAGATGATCTCCTCGATCTGTTTGTGAACGGCGAGGAAAAGATCCTCAGGCGCGAGGATTCTCATCTCCACGAGCGCGCTCCCGTGGCGGTTTCCGCTTTCCCGTGCCCGCGCCAAGCTCTCCTCGTATTCCCGGCGGGTGATCCGTCCCTCACGGAGGAGCTTATCGCCCAGCGACTCGCCGAGCTGGTTGGTGGTGGCGAAAACGATCTGTCCGTGGTCGAGGTAGATCCGCTTGAGCTCGTCGCCGCGCTTGCAATCGACGCGGCCGGGGGCGCGGTATCGATGGATCTTCACCAGCACCTCGGCGAGAGGCGTCTGCGAGATCTCCGTCTGATACAACGGTGAGGATGGTTCCGGCGTTAATGGCACGGGAGAAGACCTTGAACCCGTAATTCTACGCGTTTTTGTTCTCTTCCACTGGTGGTGCCGGCTTCTTTTCGTCCCGCCCCTTCAGGCCGTCCCGGAAGTTGGAAATACCCTCGCCGAGGCCTTTACCGAGCTGCGGAAGCTTTCCCGCGCCGAAGACGATGATGATGATGACCAGAATGACGAGGAGCTCAGGAAGTCCCAGTGTACCTAACATTTAGTAAGCCTCCGAGTGGTTGCCGCGGCGGCCCAGGCTCCCGCTTTGACGAACCCGCAAAGTGTAATACAGATCGGTGTCCTCCCCGCGTAACACCCCATACGGGCTCGCGGATTTCGCATCGGAAAACGGCTGTTACCATGCGCCCTGATGATCGACCTTGCCGGACTCAATCCTCAGCAGCGCGAGGCCGTTACACACGGCGAAGGGCCGCTGCTCGTCCTGGCGGGTGCCGGGTCGGGAAAGACCCGTGTGATCACCTACCGGATCGCCTGGCTGATCGGCGAGCTCGGTGTGCATCCGGCGAACATCCTGGCCGTAACGTTTACGAACAAGGCCGCCAGCGAGATGGTCAGCCGCGTCAGCCATCTCGTTCCCGGCAGCGGAGCCCGATCGCATGGAAGCCTGTGGATCGGCACGTTTCACTCGACGTCGTTGCGGATGCTGCGCCGCCACGCCGACCGCCTCGGATACACGAAGTCGTTCGCCGTCTACGACACTGCTGACCAGCTCACGCTGGTCCGCAGGTGCATGCGCGAACTGCAGATGAACGACGAGGCCTTCCCGCCCCGCTCGATCCTGACGCGTATCTCGAATTCCAAGAACGAGCTGATCGGACCAGCCGAGTACGAGAAGGAGAACCTCGACTTTTTCGGCTCTCGGGTCGCCGAGGTTTATCGCATGTATCAGCGGCGGCTCAAAGAGTACGACGCCATGGACTTCGATGACCTCATCGGCAACTACGTGCAGCTCATCGAGAAGAACGCGGACATCGCCGAAGAGATCCACACCCGCTTCCAGCACCTCCTGATCGATGAGTACCAGGACACCAACCGCGCCCAGTACATGCTCATCAAAGCGCTGGCCGGCAAGCGACAGAACATCGTCGCTGTTGGGGACGAGGACCAGTCGATCTACCGCTTTCGCGGGGCAGATATCAACAACATCCTCAATTTCGAGCGCGACTTTCCGGGCGCGCGGATCATCAAGCTGGAGCAGAACTACCGGTCGACGGGCAACATCCTCGACGCCGCCACCGGCGTCGTCTCGAACAACATCGCCCGCAAAGGGAAGACGCTGTTCACCGACTCCGGCAGCGGCGAGCTCGTACGCGTGGTCACGTGCAGCAACGAACGCGAAGAAGCGCAGTTCGTCATCGAGAAGATCAACGGCATGCGCTCCCGCTACAAGCTCTCGGACTACGCGGTGCTCTTTCGAACGAATGCTCAGTCACGGCCGTTTGAAGAAGAGCTGCTGCGGGGAAACATCCCGTATTCCGTCGTCGGAGGCGTGAAATTCTACGAGCGGGCGGAGATCAAGGACGTCCTGTCGTTTCTGCGGCTGGCGATCCGGCCGCACGACACGCCATCGATCGAGCGCGTGATCAACGTACCTTCGCGCGGCATCGGCGACACGACAACGAAAGCATTGAACGATCAGGCCACGGCCCAGAACGTCACCCTCTGGACCGTCATCGAGGGCGAGCTCTCCTTCCTGCCGCCGCGGGCATCGAAGGCGGTGAGAGAGTTTCGCGAGATCGTCCACGACCTGCAGCGCGCGGCGACTCATCCGCTGCCGGAGCTGTACGACTACCTGCTGCTGCGGACCGGCTACCGGCGGATGCTGCAGGAATCGCGCGACGTACAGGACGAATCGCGCCTCCAGAACATCGACGAGATGATGAACTCCGCGCGCGAGTATGCCGAGCAGAACCCATCGGCGGCGCTGGGCGATTATCTCGACTCGCTGACGTTGATGTCGGATCTCGACAAGTACGAGTCCCAGAAGGGCGTGACGCTGATGACGCTGCATGCCGCCAAGGGGCTGGAGTTCAAGGTCGTCTTTCTCACCGGCATGGAGGAGGGCATCCTCCCTCACTCGCAGTCGAAGGAATCGAACGAGGATCTGGAGGAAGAGCGTCGCCTCTGTTACGTCGGCATGACTCGCGCGCGCGAGCAGCTCTGGTGCGTGCATTGCCAGGAGCGACGTCTGCACGGTCAGTTCCGCGAGCAGAGCCCCTCGCCATTCATCACCGAGATTCCGGAGAAGGTTCGCGAAGACGTGCGCTTGGCACGCACGCGGTACGTGCCCGAGACACCGTCGTGGCGCGAGCGTCCGGTCGGTGCCTATGACCGGTATTCCGGCGAGCCGCGGCGCCAGCCTTCGTACTCACGACCCTCGGTGGCGCCTCCTCGTCCAGCCGCATCGGCTCCCCCGCCGCCCCCGCGCAAGAACGAGTCGGTCAACGGTGTGCTGTCGTTCTTCAAAGAATCGCCCGTGCAGTTCGATCCCGCCGCCCTCCGCCCGGCCACCCAGCAGAGCGCCCCGGCCGCTCTCAAACGTGGCCAGCGCGTCCGTCACGAGCAGTTCGGCGACGGTGTGATCCTGACGATGGAGGGCTCCGGTCCGGATGCCAAGCTGACGGTCTACTTCGATCGCGCCGGATCGAAGAAGTTCATCGCCAAGTACGCGAAGCTGATGCGGATCTGAGAATGACGCAACATCGCCGTATGCGCCGCAAATCGACGCTCCCGCTGGACGGCATCGTCGTCGCTGACTTCTCCCGCGTGCTTGCCGGTCCGCTGGCCACACAGCTCCTCGGCGATTGGGGAGCGCGCGTCATCAAGATCGAGGAGCCGGAGCGCGGGGACGAGACGCGCCGTTGGGGACCGCCGTTCACGGGCGGCGTCAGCGCGTATTTCCTTTCGATCAATCGCAACAAGGAGTCGGTGGCGCTCGACCTGAAATCGGACCAGGGCGCCGAGGCAGCGCGGCGACTCATCGAACGGGCCGACGTCGTCGTCGATAACTTCCTTCCGGTACAGAGAGAGTCGCTACGGTTCGCGCCGCGCACCATCAATCCGCGTGTTGTTCACTGCACGATCGCGGGCTTTGACAGCGATACGGAGGATGCCGACACTCCCGGCTACGACCTCCTGGCACAGGCGGGCGCCGGCTTGATGTCGATCACGGGCGAAACGGAAGGCGAACCGGTGAAAGTCGGTGTTGCGCTCTCTGACGTGCTGACGGCACACTACGCATTCGGTGCGATCTGCGCCGCACTCCGCGCGCGCGAGCGGACGGGCGACGGGGCATCGCTCGAAGTATCGCTCTTCAGCGTCACCATTGCTTCTCTGATCAACGTCGCTCAGAGCGTGCTCGTCACCGGTGCCGAGGCGGCGCGGCACGGCAATGCCCATTCCTCCATCGTGCCGTATCAGGTGTTTCACGCCAGCGATCGTCCATTCGCCATCGGTGCGGGCACCGACCGCCACTTCGCACAACTCTGCGAACGCGTGCTGCGGCGACCGGAGCTGGTGCAGGAATTCGCCACGAACGAGCAACGGGTGAAGCATCGCCAGACACTGGTGACGATTCTCGAAGGAGAGTTCCGCAAACGGACCGCGGCGCAGTGGGTGGCGCGCTGTCGCCGCGCCTCCATCCCGGTTTCGCTCGTCCGCGGCGTGCGTGAAGCGCTCCATGCCCCGGCCGCGCACGGTCTCGTCGAGGCGGTTGAGCATCCGGAGATCGGCACATATGAAGCAGTTCGCAATCCAGTGCGCATCGACGGCCAGCGTATTGCCATCGGCTCGGCGCCGCCAGCGCTCGGGCAGCACACCGCGAGCGTGTTGCGCGAGCTTGGACTCGACGTCAGCGCTTCGAAAACGAAAACAGAAGCAGAACGACGCAGCCCACCATCACGAAAGCCAGCACGGCGATGATGGCGACAACGGCGCGAAAGTCGCGCCCGGGCCTCTGCGAAGGCGCGAACGCGCGAAATGCGAAAAACAGCCCGGTCGCACCGGCGAGCATGATCGTGCCGCCGACGAGGAACACCCGCAGCAAGATCTGGCGGAACTCGGGGTCGATGTCGATCAAGGGAGCGTTACCGTGCGTACGCTCAGCTCGGACACGAGCCGGATCATTCTCCGGCCCTCCTCGTCCGCTTTCTCGTAGGCGAGGCAGAGGACCTCGAGGTCGGTTTCGTACTCGTACGCGGCGACCGTGAAGCCATCCGGCGGCTGCATGGGGTCCGTGGTCGATGTACGGCGCCAGTTCCCGTCCGGCCGCAGCCGGTAACTGATCAGGCCGCGTACACGCTTGCGTCGGGCGCCACCGATTTCCGCCAGCGGCAGGTAGCCGTCGTCCCGTTGAACCCCGTTCAGGTTTGCCTTCTGCGCCGCCAGCATGCTGCCTACGAATGTGGCCATCAGGTCGTGCAGACAGGCTTCGGAGTTGCCGACGGCCTCGACGAAGCGCAACCCGGTATGCGAGAGTGCGTTCGTGCCCGAGCGGCGAACCACCTGCGTTCGGGCGACTTCGCAAACGAACTCGATATCCTCCGTTTGCCAACGAAACTGTAACCTCAACCTCGTGTTCTGCGTCGTAATACCGTAGTGCTCAACGAACGCGCCGGCCACCCCCAGATCGAGAATGAGCGCGTTCTGCTCATCGAGAAGGCCCAGAATCGGGCGGGCCAGGCGAAGGCGCTGAAAAATTCTACGATCGTGCTTGAACATTGGGGTACGAAAGGCGAAGGCAAGCATATTGCTGCATTTCAAGCCTGCGTCCAAGGAGGATTGTGGCAGACCGAGTCCCTGAGCGGCGAAGCATCTGGCGTGTAGGCCCCGAAAGCACGTGGACGACGGTGGTTCCGGTCGTGTTCATCATCGTTTCACTGCTGACGCTCGCAGTGCTGCCGGTTGTCTTCGGCCTGCACACGGCTCAGATGCGGAATGAGATAACGGGCGTGGCCGAGCCCTCTCGCCTCGCGGCAAACAAGATCGAGTCGGACCTTGCCACAGAGCTCGACGCAATCATTGCCTGGCAGACGATCGGTCAGCGCCAGTTTCGTGACAAATACGCCGCTCTTGTTGACGATCAACGCAGTGAATACGCCCGTCTATGGCAGCTCGGCTCGAAGCTCGGTCCCGATGTGAGAGACAAACTCGGGTCGCTGAACCAGGCGACGAGCAAGTGGCACACGGACGTCGCATCCAGCGAGTTCCTGTCGCGACAGATGCCGGCCGATGTCTTCCTGTACCGGTTATTCGAAAAAAACCCGTCTTACGATAAGGCGCTGGTCGCCGCCGCGGATCTCGAGGTGTCGATCCAGGAGGCGATCGACTACCGGCGGGCGAAGATTCGCGACGCGGAGAAGCTGAGCGCGTCGCTGGAGATCATCCTCACCCTCCTCGCGCTGACCTCGGCGCTGCTTGTGGCGGGGCTCGGCCGGCAGATGCGGCTCCTGGCGCGCGAGGCGATGGCGCGCAGACAGGAGGCCGAGCATGACGCGGCGGATGCGCAGCGCGCACGCGACGCGGCCGAGCACGAAGAGCGCCGGGCCGCGTTTCTGGCGACGGCGGGGCAGGAGTTGGCGGCGTCTCTCGACTACGAACACGCTATCGCCACGCTGGCGCGATTGATCGTGCCGAATATCGCGGAGATCTGCGTGATCGATCTCGCCGAACCCGATGGTGCCCTCCGCCGGGCCGCGGTTGCGCATCGCGACGCGGAGCGGGAGCAGGAGCTTTCGCTGCGCGTCGGAGAAGTCGTGCAGGATGTTCCCGAAGCGCTGGCGATGGTGATTCGGGAGCGGCAGACTCGCATCATCGGTCAATCGTCCTCGCTGATGACGTATGCCGGCGTCCCGGCAGAGGAGCAGCGCTCGCTCATGGCGGTGCCGCTCGTAAGCCGCGGGCAGACCCTCGGTGTCATCCTGGCCGCGGCGGCGGAGTCGAAGACCTTCACGCGGGAGGACGCCTCGCTGCTCGGAGAGCTTTCCCGTCACGGGTCGTTGGCCATCGATAACGCGCGCCTCTACCTGGAATCGCAGCAGGCCGTGCAGGCGCGCGAGGAAGTGCTGGCGATCGTCTCGCACGACCTGCGCAGCCCGCTGAACGCGGTGATGCTGGCTTCATCGCTGCTGCAGACGTCGGACAGGATCGCTCCCCAGGACCGCGAGGAGCTCGAGATCATCGACATCTCGGCGAAGCGGATGCGGCGTCTGATCGAAGACCTGCTCGACGTCACACGCCTGGAAGGGGGCAAGCGGTTGCCGATCGAGCCTGCGCCGATCGCGATCGAGTCCCTGTTCGAGGAGACCTACGAGCTGTTCAAGTCACAGGCGGCCACGAGCTCCATTTCGTTGCAGTATCACACCGGCGACGGAATGCCGCGGATTCACGCCGATCGGCACCGCGTGCTTCAAGTGCTGTCGAATCTCATCGACAACGCTATGAAATTCACGCCGCAGGGCGGCATGATCACCTACAGCGCGGGGTCGCGTGACACGAGCGTGCTGATCACGGTTGCCGACAACGGTCCCGGCATACCGAAGGAGAACCTCGGCGATATCTTCAATCCTTACTGGCAGGCGAAGCGCACCGCCCGCATGGGTGCCGGCCTGGGGCTGCCGATCGCCAAAGGGATCGTCGAGTCGCATGGCGGCCGGATGTGGGTGGAGAGTGAACCCGGCAAGGGGACGAGGTTTTTCTTCACGCTGCCGGTGGCGGTTGACGCGCCGTTCGCGGCCGCGGCTGCTAACGCGCGATAACGCTGGCCTGCTGCCTCACCGAGGCGACGTAACAGTTCTGAACCTGCTTCCGGTACAGGCGTACGCGGGCGGCAACGCGATCCAGATAGGCGATCGTCTCGGGATACTGCGGGACCCCTCCGAGACGCTCGACCGCTCCCTCGCCAGCGTTGTACGCAGCCAATGCGATCCGCTCGTCGCCGAAGCGGTTCATCAGGTAGTGCAGATACCTGGTACCGGCGGCAATGTTCGCGGGTGGATCGAATGGGTCGTCGCAACCCATGCGCCGCGCCGTCTCGGGGACGATCTGCATCAACCCTCGGGCGTCTTTGTTCGAGACGAGGCGTGGGCGAAAGTCGGACTCAGACTCGACAACCGCGGCGATCAGTTCCGGCGGCAACTCATTCCTCAACGCCTCGCGGTAAATGATCGAGCCGTACGGCACCTGCGTTCTGAAGAACTCCTCTTTGGACACGTCCAGCGCGAGCGCCTGCTTCGACCGCTCGGGATTCTGTAGTGGCTCACTGAACTTTGTCGCCGCGAAGATCGGGAAGGGCCGCTTGGTACCGCTGATCTCAATCGCCCGCGCGAGCGCCGGAAGCGAGACGTTCATCGCTTCCATGCCGATCGCGCCGAATGCGAGCGGCACGGTGACCAGCAGCGCGACACCGCGCCGCTTCGCGGCGCGGAAGGCCCGGCGCCACAGAGTACGTTCGCGGCGCGCATGCCGCTGGCAGGAGCAAATCTCGCGGAAGTCTCGCGGAGAGTTCCATGGGTTACCCGTGGCAAGGCGTTTCGGCATCATGGGAGCCGCCAATGGCAAAAGCCGCACCAGTTTTTTACAAGTTAGGATCAAGTCATTCATTCGCTGTGGGATACACCTTCAAGTGATGTCGTTCGCTGAGACCGATCGGAGAAGGTTCCTTCTCCTGGCCGCCGCGCAGAAGGCCGCGAGTCCCACACCTTTGCATCAATGTAGTAGGTGAGAGGTATGCGGTAAATGCGGAGACGCCCTCGATCTGCTGACCGATTAGGTGACGCCGAACGAGCTGTTCTTCGTCCGCGATCACTGGATCCCGGCACGCCCGACCCGAAGAAACAGAGGCTGACGCTCGACGGTGAGGTCGAGCGTTCGATGGGGATTACGCTTTCCGCGCTGAAAAAACTCCCGTACACCGAAACGACACCGTGAAACCGGAGGGTAAGCGCCTTCTACGCCACCGCGACCTGGTGGCCACGGAACAGCATCTCGGTCTCCGCGTTGAGCAGCACCCACAGCGTATAGATTCCGAGCGCCGTGCCGAGGGGGAAGCTGAGGATGTGCAGAACGCCGACGATGATGGCCACGATGCGAGCCCATTGCTGCATCTTCAGCAGGCCGACGCCGGCCAGCATCCCCGGCAGCGAAAGCAGGATGAGAAGGCAGGCGATCCCCGCGCCGACAGCGCTGGTGATGAGGATCACGTCATGGTCACCCGAGATCGCGCCACCGAAGAGGACCAGGCCGCCGATCCCCACGCCGATCAGGACGAGGATGGCGGAGTAGACGATGAAACACCAGCCGAGAATGCGAACGTGGTCTCTCATGATGTTGAGTTGTACGCAGGGTACGGGGCAGGGTTGCGGAGCGGGAACATGCTACGCTTCCGGCAGGTTTTGCAATCGAGTTCAAGGAGGCTCACCACATATGCGTCATGCCGTAGCCGCAACCGCAGTGGTTGCCTTTCTCGCAACGGGTCTGGCTCACGCACAGATGAAGTCGGCGGTGCCGCCGGGGAGCACGCCGTCGCCTCAAACCACGCAAGCGACGCCCATCCCAGTACCCCAGGAGTCGCTGGAGTCGGCGCGCCGGATTACCCGCGAGGAAGCGATCAAGCTCGTCAAAGAGAAGAAAGCCGTTTACGTCGATGTACGAGGAAAGGATCAGTACGACCAGGGGCACATCAAGGGAGCGATCAGCATTCCTCTCGGTGACCTGCTCACCCGCCTGCGGGAGATCCCTCCGAAGCAGTTCATCATCACCTACTGTGCTTGACAGAGCGAGCATACAAGCGCCCGTGCGGTGCTGGACCTCAATGCTCACGGAATCACGAACACCGCCGCGCTCCTCGGCGGCTGGAGTGGTTGGACTCAAGCAAAACTGCCAATCGAAACGACCGAACACAAGTAAGCGGATGCACTCTGCTTCGTGCCGCGGCGCGGCACGAAGCAGCACCCCAACGCTACTCGATCCCCTTGAAGAACCGGTGCAGGCGCGGCCGGTACCAGTGGGCCCGGTCGAGTGAGAACGCCACGGCCATGGCCTTTCCCACGATGCGGCGGCGCTCGATCATGCCGATGAAGCGGCTGTCATTGCTGTTGTCGCGGTTGTCGCCCATCACGAAATAGTTGCCGGCCGGGACGACCAGCGGCCCGAACGAGCGCGTGGCTGGAATCTGCGGAGTGAACATCACCTCATGCGTCTTCCCATACAGCGTCTCGTTGACGATGAACGACTCTCCCTGTTCGTCGTCTTCGCGCTGCCCGACCGGCTTCCAGACCGCCGCCCTGTTGTTCACGAGAAGCTGGTTCTCGCGCATCTCGAGCTTGTCGCCCGGCAGGGCCACGACCCGCTTCACGAGCCGCACGCCGTCGGCCGGCGAGAAGAGAACGACGATGTCGCCCCGTTTCGGATCGCTCCACTTCATCAGCTCGATCATCGTGAACGGCACCTTGAGGTCGTAGGCAAGCTTGTTGACCACGACGCGATCGCCCTCCTCGATCGTCGGCTTCATCGACCCGGTCGGTACATCGTTCCAGTCGGCCAGCGCGGAGCGGAGCGAGCTAATGACTAATAACATCAGGAGGAAGACGCGTGCTTCGTAGAAGATTTTTTTCTTGTTCATGGATGTACGCACTTTTCGATCGAGGCGGTCTGATGTGTTGGTAGCGGGACAGAGATTACGTTCAAAGCGAAGCGGGTGGGCGTTTTTTCAACATCCCGGATTGCATATCGTAGAGAAGAGAGAAGAAATCCACGGAGGACTCAACGTCATGAAAAAGGTTGTCATTGCATTGATGGTTGCGGCAACGGCGTCGATCGCTGTCGCCCAGACCGATGTAACCAGTACGTTCCACCGTCACGTTCAGCGTGACGGTCTGCTCGCCGCGGGGCTGAATCTTACCGACGCCCAGAAGCAGCAGCTCCAGGATATCCGCACGGCGGACCGCGCGCAGAACAAGCAGCTTTTCGCCGATTTCCATGCCAAGTCGCAGCAGTTTCGTGCGCTGAAGAAGGCCAACGATCCCTCTGCCAGCGACGTCAAGGCGGAGCTCAAGGCGATGAAACCGCAGATCCAGGCGGCGCGCAAAGCGAATCGTGAAGCGATGCTCAACGTCCTCACGCCCGACCAGCGCGCCCAGCTCAAGGCGGCCCGGCAGTCCCACCGCATCAGCCGCGGCCAGGCCCTGCGCGGTGCGGTCGCTCAGAAGCTCAACCTCACCGACGCCCAGAAAGCCCAGCTCAAACAGCTCCGCGACACCGCGAAGCAGCAAAATGCGCAGCTCTTTGCCGACTTCCACGCCAAGCGCCAGCAACTCCGTGCGCTGAGGCAGGCCAACGATCCGGGCGCAAGCGACGTGAAGGCGCAGCTCGAAGCGCTTCGCCCGCAGATCGAGACGGCGCGTCAGCAGCAGCACACCGCATTTCTCAGCGTCCTCACGCCCGATCAGCGCACGCAGATCGAGCAGTGGAAGGCCGAGCGGCAGTCCAATCGCCCCTCGAGCCGGTAGTCGTTCCTTCCCTTCCCTCGCTGAAAGGCGCCGCTGGTCTCCGGATCAGCGGCGCCTTTCTTTTTCGGCAACGCGGCAACCGCGAGACCGCCGGACCCCTGCATTAGACTGATGCGTCCATGTCCCACCGCACGTCCGTTCACGACCTGAAGGGCCTCGTGCTTTCGTTTCACTCGCTCATCGGCGTCGAGACGGTGGAGGAGGACCGGGTACGTTCGCTGCTGATCGAGGTGGCCACCGACCTCAAGCTCCCGTTTTACGAATGGTCGCTGACGAGCGGCTTCAACCGGCTGCACGGCGCCACGATCAACGGCACGCAGGATGCGCTGGCCGCGTTGCACCACATCAGCGAGATCGAAAACACGGACGCCATCTACCTGATGAAGGATCTGGCCCGTCATCTCGAGAACCCGAACATCGGCCGCGCGCTGAGGGAACTCGCGCAGAAGCTGACGTCGACCCGCTCCGCGCTCGTCCTCACCGGCGATCCGCTCGAGCTTCCGAGGGACGTCGAAGAAATTGCCGTTCGCTTCACGCTGGAGATGCCGGATGTGACCGAGCTGCGCGACGTCGTCCGTAGCGTCGTCGACTCGATCAGCACGCGGCAGCGGGTGCAGATCGATCTCTCGCGCGACGACGCGCTCCGGCTCGTGCAGGCCCTTCAGGGGCTGACGGTCAATCAGGCCCGGCAGGTCGTGGCGCAAGCGATCGTCGAAAACGGCACGCTGTCCGCCGCTGCCATCCGAACCATCGTTCATTGCAAAGGGGAGATGATCGAGCGCGGCGGCATCCTGGAATTCTTTCCCATCGAGGAAAACAACTTCGAGATCGGCGGCTTTGCGCGGCTGAAGGACTGGTTGGAGAGCGCCCGGGTTGGCTTCTCTCCTGAGGCGCGCGCTCTCAATCTCGATGCGCCGAAAGGTGTGCTGCTCGTCGGCGTGCAAGGGTGCGGCAAATCGCTCGCCGCGAAGTTCATCGCCCGGCAGTGGGAGTTGCCGCTGTTGAAGCTCGATGCCGGGCGGCTTTACGAAAAGTACGTTGGCGAATCAGAGAAGAACTTTCGCAAAGCGACTGGCCTCGCTGAGGCCATGGCGCCGGTGATCCTCTGGATCGACGAAATTGAGAAGACCTTTGCCCAGGGTGGCAGCGGCGAATCGGACGGCGGCCTGTCGCAGCGGCTCTTCGGCTCGTTCTTGACCTGGTTGCAGGAAAAGAAGGACGAGGTTTTCGTCGTCGGCGCGGCCAACGACCTGATGAACGTTCCCCCGGAGCTTCTGCGCAAGGGGCGCTTCGACGATATCTTCTTCGTCGACCTTCCGACGCGCGATGAGCGGATGGCCATCTTCGCGATCCATCTCCGTCTCCGCAAACAGAATCCCGCCGCCTTCGACCTAGGCGTTCTCGCCGACGCCACCGACGGTTTCAGCGGCGCCGAGATCGAGCAAGCCGTCATCTCCGCGCTGTATCGCTCGTTGCAGAAGAAACAGCCGCTCGGCGCGGAATCGATCATCGAAGCAGCCCGCAGCACGACGCCGCTGTCGGTTTCGCGCGCCGAGGATGTTGCGAGGGTGCGGGAGGTGGGGCTGCGATTCACGCCGGTGCGGTAGCGGGTTGGGTCGTTAGTTGGGCGGATGCTCTTTCCGGTAGCGCCGCCACCAGGAACGAAAGTCTCTAGCTCCGTGTACCAAAGCGACGATTGCGACGTGTTGATCTTCCACTCGGTAGACCAGACGATAGGCACCGACGAGCAGCTCTCGGTAACGTGAATCGTTTAGCTCTGGCACGATGCTCCTCGCTCGGAGAGTTCGGAAAGACTTTCCGCAGCCGTGACTAACGCCACCGCAAGTTGGTGAGCTGCCGCAGGCGAGTCAACCGCGACGTATTCGACCGCCTCTTCAAGCATCGCCGCGGCGCGAGGAGCCCACCCTATTCGTCGAGCCATTTCGCCAGACGGCGCTTGACATCTTCGTGCCCAACGACGTCGCCACGATCGATCTCCGCGGCACCTCGGCTGATCTCATCCAGGACGTACACCTGGTACTGAATGTCTTCCAAGCTCGCTTCCTCTGGGAGGCGGTCGAGCAGCTTCCGAACTTCGTCCTTGGCGGTGTCCATACGCATGCCAATGTTACCTCGTATCGGAACTACTCCCTCTGCCCCCGCCGATTCACGATCGACATGAACTCATCCCGCGTCCGCGTGTCGTCGCGGAACTCGCCGCGGAGGACGTTGGTCTCCATGAACGACGACTCCTGCTCCACGCCGCGCATGACCATGCACAGGTGAATGCCGCCCATCCAGACGGCCAGGCCGCGCGGCTCCAGGATCTGCTCGATCGTGTCGGCCACATCGTGCGCCAGGTGCTCCTGCGATTGCAGGCGGCGCATGTGTACCTCAACGATGCGCGGGATCTTCGATGCGCCGATGATCGTCCGTTCCGGAATGTAGCCGACGATGAAGTGTCCGAAGAACGGCAGGATGTGGTGCGCGCAGAGCGTCTTGTACGTTCCGCCAATCACGACCAGGTTCTGGCACTGCTCGTCCGTCGTCGAGCACGCTTTTCGGAAGAGCGTCGTCAGCTTCTTCACGTCGGTGTAGTCGTAGCCGCTCGTCATCGTCACCAGCGACTCGGCCCAGCGGCGCGGTGTATCGACGATGTTTTCGTCGAGCATGTCGACGTGAAGGAGTTTCAGCGCTTCGCGGAGGTGGTATTGCAGGCGCTCCCGGTCAACAGTCGGGCGCGGAGAGCTGAGCAGGCTTCGGTCTTCGACGATCGCTTCGACCTCGGGTGCGATGACGAGATCGGTCGTGGGGCCATTCTTCATGGCCGAGAGTGTATGTGATCCGCAACCTTCCACTGGTTGAATGCCCCCGATTGACAACTGAATGAGCGTTCATTCATACTTCCCGATGCCTGCCAGTCTCGGGCGGAACGATTTGTGTAATCAGCCCGAGCCAAAGGAGTTTCACCATGGCCGAAGTCAAGTCACAGGGCGCCGTCGATGCGATGGACGTCGCCGAGGGTGCGCGCGAGACCGAATGGGAAAAGCCGTCGTTCGTCGGCGATCTTTTTCTCGGCAAACTGAATCTCGATCTCATCCATCCGTTCCCGGAACAGCCGGAGGCGGACAAAGCAGAGGCGGATGATTTTCTCGGCCGCCTGGAACGCTTCCTCGCCGAGAGCGTGGATGCCGACAAGATCGACGAGCAGGGCGAGTATGACTACTCGCTCTTCGACGGCCTCAATCAGCTCGGCGCCTGGGGGATGAAGATCCCCAAAGAGTACGGCGGCCTCGGCTTCACCGCCACGAACTACAACCGCGCCATCGGTCTCGTGGCCACGTGGTGTGGATCGACTGTCGCCTGGCTCTCCGCCCATCAGTCCATCGGCGTTCCGCAGCCGCTCAAGCTGTTCGGCACGGAGGAGCAGAAGAAGAAATACCTGCCGCGGCTTGCCAAGGGCGCCATCTCCGCGTTCGCACTGACCGAACCGGGCGTCGGCTCCGACCCCGCCAAGATGGAGACGACCGCGGTCAAGTCGCCGGACGGCAAGGGCTGGATCATCAACGGCGAGAAGCTGTGGTGCACGAACGGCACGAAGGCCGAGCTCCTCGTGGTGATGGCGAAGACGGCGCCGAAGATCGTCAAGGGCAAAGAGAAAAAGCAGATCACGGCGTTCATCGTCGAGACGAATTCGCCCGGTTTCTCGATCGAGCACCGCTGCCAGTTCATGGGGCTGCGCGGCATCGGCAACGGCCTGCTGAAGTTCGACAACGTCTTCGTTCCGAACGAGAACCTCCTGTGGGGCGAGGGCCTCGGCCTGAAGCTCGCGCTGATCACGCTGAATACCGGGCGCCTGACCATTCCGGCCGGCTGTGCCGCCGCCGGGCGGAAGATGCTCGATATCGCCAAGGACTGGTCGAACGAGCGTGTGCAGTGGGGCGCACCGATCGGCAAACATGAAGCGATCGCAGCAAAGATTGCCTGGATCGCCTCGCACACGTTCGCGATGGAAGCGATCGTCTGGTTGACGTCAGGGCTGGCGGACCGCGGCAACGTCGATCTTCGCCTCGAAGCAGCTATGGCTAAACTGTTCAACACCGAGGTGGCCTGGCAGATCTCCGATCACCTCGTGCAGATCCGCGGCGGACGCGGATACGAGACGGCGCAGTCGCTGCAGGCTCGCGGCGAAAAAGGCTATCCGGTCGAGCGGATCATGCGCGACATGCGCATCAACCGCATCTTCGAGGGGACGAGCGAGATCCAGCACCTTTTCATCGCCCGCGAGGCGGTCGATCCTCACATGAAACGCGGCTTCAAGATCCTGCAGCCCGAAACGCCCATGGGCGAGAAGCTCAGCGCCGCGGCGAAAGCGGGCATGCACTACGCCGCCTGGTACCCGTCGCGTTACATCGGCTGGTCGCGCTTCCCGAAGTTCGGCGAGTTCGGAAAGCTCTCCGGACACATGGGTTACATCGAGCGCGAGTCACGTCATCTTTCACGCTCGATCTTCCACGCCATGATGCGCTTCCAGGCCAAACTGGAGCGGAAGCAGATGGTGCTCTTCCGCATCGTCGACATCGGCACCGATCTCTTCGCCATGGCCGCCGCGATCAGCTACGCGACGATGCTGGTCAAGAAGGGCGGCGCCGAGAAGAAGAACGCTATCGACCTGGCCGACGTCTTCTGCCGCGAGGCCCGTATGCGCATCGACGCCAACTTCAGCAATCTCTTCACCGACCACGACGATGCCGCATACAGCCTGGTCATGCACCTGCTGAAAGGTGAGTTCGGCTGGTTCAAGGGTCAGGTTGTCGAACCGCTCATGCCGACGCCGGAACAGGTGGAAGAAGCGATGGCGAAGCTGGCGTAAACCCGAGAAGCACAGACAAGAGTGTCTGTGCCATGCCACATAGAAGCTGTCTTGTGGCACAGACACTCTTGTCTGTGCGTTCGATTGTACGCAAGTCGAGCGCTCTGCTATCGTCGCCCCACTTCCCACGCGAGGTTTGCCGTTGATCATCGAGTGTACAAGTTGTCAGGCGCGGTATCAGTACGACGAGGATCGCTTCGATCGGAAGCCCTCGAAGAAGATCAAATGCGCCAAGTGCGGCAGCATCTTCGAGATCCGGAATCCCGCCTTCGCCCCCAGACCCGAGCCCATCGGTGATTCGACGGCGGCCCGTCACGACGAGACACGCACGCGCGCGCCTGAGCCACAGGAGACGACCGCGGAGGCGCCGCTGCCGAAGCGTGAGAATACCGATCCGATTCCCACCGCGCAGCTTCCCGAGGGCCGGCGCCTCTCGCTCGCCGTGATCGCCGGCGCCGACGCCGGAACGCTCTACCGCTTCGAGAAACCGCGCATCACCATCGGGCGATCCGGCGCCGACCTGACGATCAATGACAGCGAGGCCTCTCGCCAGCACGCCGCGATCGAAGTACGCGATCAGATCGTTCTCCTCGAAGACCTGAAGTCGACCAACGGCACGCTCGTCGACGGCGAGAAGCTGACCGGTCCGCTCGAATTGCAGGACAAATCCGAGTTCCAGATCGGCGGCACGACGCTGATGCTGATCGTCACCGAGGACGGATAGGCCTGACAAGTCGCTGACGGCGGTTCAGCGTTGTCGGTTGTCAGTTGTCGGTTGTCTGCGATGCTCTTGCGCACTTGACAACCCCGCGACCGCGTTACCACGCTACCCCGGGAAGGACACTCCGCCACCCAACTGTTCCTTCGCCCGTGCCGTCTACGATCTTCCTGCTCTCGCCCGCGAGCACCTCGGGCATTCGGGCGAAGCAGTTCATCTCGCCGAATGCGGATTTTGAAGCGGCGCGCCTCTATCGCTCTCCCGAGGGCGTGTCGATCGCGACGGCGTTTGCGTTCATGAGCTCACTCTATTTCCGCGGCAAGATCACCTACGCTCTCCATTTCGCCGCTGACTCACGCGTTTACGTCATCGCCCCCGGCTTCGGTCTAGTCCCGCACGACTGGCGGCTTACACCGGACCGGATGAAGATCATGTCGCGAACGCCCGTCGACGCCGCCAAACCGAACTACCGCAAGCCGCTCGAGCGTGATGCGTCTTCCCTCGCCGAAACACTTGAGCCCGACGGGCTGGTGGTTCTCCTCGGCAGCGTCGCGAGCGGAAAGTACGTCGACATCCTCTGGCCGGTCCTCGCCCATCGCCTTCGCTTCCCCGCCGCGTTCGCCGGCCTCGGCGATATGTCGCGCGGCGGCCTCCTGCTCCGCGCCGTACGCGCCAATCGCGAGCTCGAATACGCCACCCTCGACGCCCCGCGACATCGCACCAGCGGCGACGGAAAAATACCGGAGGGCTGGTGACTCGGGCCCGACCGCTGCACAATTCGTAATCGTGGTTGCCGCGAAACGCCTGGTCATCCCTGCCGATGCCACCGACCTCGTGCTGAATTTCGGCGCGCGTGAGGTGCGGCTGACGAACCTCCCCAAGCTGTTCTGGAAGAATCTGAAGATCACCAAGCGCGATCTGCTGCAGTACTACGCCGACATCTCGCCCCACCTTCTGCCGCATCTGGCCGGCCGCGCAATGGTCATGAAGCGTTACCCGAACGGCGCCGAGGGCGACTTCTTCTACATGAAACGCGCGCCCGAGCCGCGGCCCGAGTGGATCGATATCTGCCAGATCCCTCACGACGCCGGCATGGTGAACTTCCCCATCGTGCAAGACCTGCCGTCGCTACTCTGGCTGATCAACCTCGGCTGCATCGATCTCAACCCCTGGTACGCGCGCTGCGACGACTACAACCGTCCCGACGTTCTCCACTTCGATCTCGATCCAGGTCCGGGCGCCGGTTTCGCCATGATTCGCGAAGTTGCCCTCCGCGTGCGCGACATCCTCGACCACCTCGGCATGCCCGTCTTCGCCAAAACGACCGGCTCGAAGGGCATCCACGTCTACATCCCCATCGTCCGCGGTCCGTTGCAGAAAGAGGTCTGGACCTTCGCCAAGGCCATCGCCATCGAGCTTGAGTCGCGCCATCCAAACATCATCACCGCCGAGTACCGCAAGGTGAAACGCCCCTACGCCCGCGTTCTCGTCGACTACAACCAGAACGCCTGGGGCCGGACCCTGGCCTCGATCTACTCCGTCCGCCCGACCCCATTCGCCGGTGTGTCGACGCCGGTAACGTGGAAAGAGATCGAAGAAGGAATCGACATCCAGGACTTCCGCATCGACAACGTTCGCGATCGTCTCGCCGAGGTTGGGGATTTGTGGAAGAGCGTGGCGATGGGGAAGAAGCGATTTGATTTGATGAAGGTGTTCTCAATGCCTGATAAGAAGACGAAGAAATAATCATGCCTCCTAAAAACCGCACCGTCCCAAAAATCGACGCGCACGGCTTCCCGGAGCTCGACCTTCCCATCAAGCCGCCCTACCTCCCGATGGAGGCGAAGCGGGTCGACAGGATTCCTGCCGGGGAGGGGTGGCAGTTCGAGCCGAAATGGGATGGATTCCGCGCCATCGTGTTCCGGAGCGGCGACAGCGTCGCCGTTCAATCGAAGGCGGGACAGCCGCTGGGGCGCTACTTCCCCGAGGTCGTCGAATCGATACTCGCGCTGCGGCAGAAACAGTTCGTGCTCGACGGCGAAATCGTCGTGCCGATCGGAGGGCGGTTGTCCTTCGACCACCTGCTGCAGCGGATCCATCCCGCCGATTCGCGTGTCCGCAGGCTGGCCGCGGAGACGCCCGCGCACTACTTCGCCTTCGATCTGCTCGTGATCCATGAACGGTCGATCGCGGAGAAGCCGCTCGAAACGCGGCGCGATCAACTGGAGCGTTTCTTCGTCAGTGTTCCGGAAGGCTCGCTGATCCGCCTCTCGCCGGCGACGACCGATCGCAAGCTCGCGGACGACTGGTTCAACAACTTTGGCAGCGCCGGCCTCGACGGCGTCATGGCCAAGCGGCTCGGCGAGCCGTATCACTCCGGCGATCGCGAAGGCATGGTGAAGGTGAAGCACCTGAAGACTGCCGACTGCGTCGTCGGCGGGTTTCGCTACGGCGAAGGAACGCGCGAGGTCGGCTCGCTCCTGCTCGGCTTGTACGATGACGAAGGGCGCCTTGTTCACATCGGCCACTCGTCGTCGATCAAGAAGGACGATCGGCCCGCGCTGACGAAAACACTCGAAGCTCTGGCCGGCGACAATCCCTTCCAGGTGCGCGTTCCCGGAGGCCCTTCGCGATGGGCCACCGAGAAAAGCGGAGAGTGGGAACCGGTGCGCCCCGAGCTGGTCTGCGAGGTCGAGTACGACTACTTCTCGCAGGGCCGCTTCCGCCACGGCTCGAAGTTCCTGCGCTGGCGGCCGGAGAAGAAACCACGCCAGTGCACGATGGATCAGGTGACCGGGAAGGGCGAAGACGGAAGGACGACGGATGAAATCGGGTTGACCGGCGTGTGATCCGACGAGTCATCGTTCTTCTTTCATCCTTCGTGCTTCTGGCGCTGATCAGCACTGCCGCTCTCGCGCAGAGCGTACAGATCACCCAGAAGCCGGCCTCGCTCGTATTCGGCAACCTGCCCGTGTCGGTGCAGACGACCGACCCTGTCGTCCGCGTGGCGCTGTTCATCAACGGCGTGAAGTACTCGGAGGGAACCGGCCGCTTCATCGTGCTGCCGGTCATGGTCGGCCAATACATCCGCCGGCTGCGCATCCGGGTCGTCGGCTACGACGCCCAAGGCAATGTGGCCGGCGAGGATGAGATGGTCGTCAACGATCCCCGGCCGCCGTTCCGTGTCCGCCTGCACGCGAACCGCGGCGTCCTCGAAGCGAGCGTCGTCAAGCCGCAACAAGTCGGAATCACCACCGTCGACTTCTTCATCGGCGAAGAGAAGATCGCCACGGTCGCGGCGCCGCCCTACACTGCCCCCTTCGATGCCGCGAAGTTCCCGAACGCCGTCTATGCGCGCGTGGTCGTTCGGGCGAACGACGGCAGCGAGGCCAACGACGTCCTCTTCTTCGGCACCAACCCCAACGAGCAGGTCGACGTCTCCGTCCAGCAGGTCCCGCTTTCCGTCGCCGGCGGCGACCGCGCCCCGCGCCTGAACGAGCTCACTCTGCTCGACGACGGCAAGCCGCGGCACATCGACGCGCTCACGCCTGCCTCCGACCAGCCTCTCTACGTCATCCTCCTCATCGACTACTCGGAGTCGATGCTGGAAGAGCTGCCCGTGGTGAAGGCGGCGGCCAAGCAGTTCGCGCAAAAGCTGCTACGCCCGCAGGACCGCATCGCCGTGGTCGGCTTCAACCAGCGATTGTTCTGGCTCACACCGTTCACGAACGATTTCAACGCCGCCGCTGCGTCAGTCGATCGCGTCAAGCCCTCGGGCGAGACGCATCTCTACGACACGGCCATCGAGATGCTGTACGAGCTGCAGAAGCAGCCCGGACGCCACGCCCTGGTCGTCCTCACCGACGGCGTCGATCAGGGTAGCCACTTCACGCTCGACCACCTCGTTCACTACGCCCGCTACGCCGGCGTGCCCATCTACCCCATCATCAAGAACAAGCTCCTGACGCGCTGGATGCGCTTCGGCGTCGGCTACTTCGAGGCCCGGCGCCTGGCCAACATCGCCCGCGACACCGGCGCGACGTACTTCATCATCCGCGGCGAGCGCGAACTTCCAGACGTATACGCGAAGCTGGCGTCGGAGCTTCGCAATCAGTATCAGTTGGTATTCAACTCCGATCCCTCGGCGACAGACGAGTGGCACACGCTGGCCATCACGTCGAGCGCTGGCCAGCAGTTGCGGGTACCGCTGGGGTATTTTCCGTAGGCTCGTACGAGCATTCGGACCTCGAACACGGCCTGACCAGCCACCGGAACGGCAGCGCTCCACCGTTGATCCACCAATTCGGGTCCGGTAACTGACTCTGAGAGTGCGTTAACCGACTCCGGGAGTGCGTTAACCGACTCCGGGAGTGCGTTAACGGACTCTGGGAGTGCGTTAACGGACTCTGGGAGTGCGTTAACGGACTCTGGGGTGCGTTAACGGACTCTGGGAGTGCGTTAACGGACTCTGGGAGTGCGTTAACGGACTCTGGGAGTGCGTTAACGGACTCTGGGAGTGCGTTAACGGACTCTGGGAGTGCGTTAACGGACTCTGGGAGTGCGTTAACGGACTCTGGGAG
>Ga0210394_10001877_pt1 | contig 31238 bp, 28 predicted proteins | sample IncBWC12MmetaG_FD_160121 | JGI IMG/M metagenome (GOLD analysis project Ga0210394, IMG submission 160121) | Forest soil microbial communities from Barre Woods Harvard Forest LTER site, Petersham, Massachusetts, United States - Inc-BW-C-12-M | ecosystem: Environmental > Terrestrial > Soil >... | reverse complement strand
TACCATCTAATTGGCGTTCTGCATGGAGTACGCCGGGCTGTTGATTGAACACCATCAACTCCAGCCAATTGTGGCAGCACGCAGTTACTCGGAGGACGCCGGATGCCGGAGGTGACCCTGATTCCAGGTGACGGAGTCGGACCGGAGCTGGCGGCTGCCACTCGATTAGTCCTGGAGCACGCGGGCACCTCGATCGTTTGGGACGAGGTGGTCGCCGGCGAGGAGGCGTATCGCAAATCCGGCGCGGCCATCACGGCTGAGCTCGTGGCGTCGGTAAGGCGCACGAAGGCCGCGCTGAAGGGCCCGATGGGGAACCCAGGGGCGGGGTACCTGAGCCCGAACGTTGACCTACGCGCACAACTTGGCCTCTGGTGCAACCTTCGTACGGCGATCTATTTCGAAGGCGCTCGCTCTCCGTTTCCCGGCACGTTCCTGGTTGTGATCCGCGACGTCACCGAGGACATCGGCCGTGGCGTGCAGCAAATGGTCGGAGAGGACGCCGGAGTCGCCATCAAGTTCATAACGCGTGCCAGCTCGGACCGTGTCTCTCGATTCGCGTTCGAGTATGCGCGGGCGCACCAGTACACCCATGTGACCATCCCTCACCAGGCGCCGAGCCTGCGCACAACCGATGCCCTCTTCCTTTCCACTGCGATGGCCGCGGCGAAGGACTTTCCAGATCTGAGCGTCGATGACGAAGCGATGGACGGTCTTTCCACTCACCTGACGATGCGCCCGCAGTCATATCAGGTCTTGTTGTGTCCGAACTCTTATGGCGGCATCCTCTGCGGCCTCTGTGCAGGGCTGGTCGGCGGCGTCGGTCTCATGCCCGGAGTGAATCTGGACGGCGACGGAATCGCCGTGTTCGAGGCGGGCCACGGCTCCGCACCAAAATACAAGGGCCTCAACAAGATGAATCCGGTAGGGATGATTCTGTCCGGCGCAATGCTCCTTGAGCACATCGGCCAGCCGGAAGCCTCCGCCCGCGTGAAGGCGGCCGTTTCAAAAGTCATCGCCAAGCACGAATCCGTCACCTACGACCTCGGCGGAACCGCGACAACCACCGAGATGGCTGAGGCCATCGTCGCCGCGCTGTGATGCATTGCAACTAACACAAATGATCTAGATGACGGCCAACGCGTTTCTGAAGATGGCCGACGAGGGCAACCTCGCCATCACCGACGCCCAGGTCCATGTATGGGAGCGAGTTGCCATCCCCGGCCGGGAGCATCGAAAGCCGCCGCTGGGAGCCCACGAGCTCATGCTCGAGATGGCCAAAGCGGGAGTCAAGCGCGCCATCCTGATCCCGCCGTCATGGGCCGGCGACGGCAATACCCTCGTCGTCGAGGCTGCGAAAGTCCAGCCCACGCTGTTCGCTGTCATTGGCCGGCTGGCTTTTGAGGATCCTGCCTTTCGTGCCACGTTGGAGCGATGGAGTCCGGAGAACGGAATGCTGGGAGTCCGCCTGCTCTTCAACACGCCCGAGTACGTGGAACTGCTGCGTGGCGGGTCGATCGACTGGATCTGGCCGGCTGCCGAAAAGCACCAGATCCCGGTCATGATCCTTGCTCACGACAGCAACGAGGTGTTGAAGCGAATCGCTGCGGAGCATCCGCGCCTCCGGTTGGTGATCGACCACCTCGGAATGACCCGCGGTGTAAGCGGGCCGGAGTTCCGAGAAGGAATCGAGCGTCTACTGATGCTGGCTTCGGTCCCGAACATTGCCGTCAAGGCGACGGCCCTGCCCCTTTACTCCGAGGGCGACTATCCTCACCTCGATGTACTCGCACAGATTCGCCGCGTGATCGATGCGTTCTCGGCGGATCGAGTGTTCTGGGGCACCGACCTGACCCGGCTTCGCTGCAGCTACCGCGAGTCAGTCGAGATGATGAGCCACCTCGACTGGAAAGACGAACACGAAATCGAGCAGGTGATGGGCAACTCCATCCTCAGCTGGCTCGGCTGGCGTGTCTAGCTAAAGATGGAGATTGCTCGATGACTGAAAGAAGTACACATGGGATAGAGCTGACATCACATCGCATCGACTTCGATTCGTATGAGCAAATGCTCGATGATTTCGATCGTCGCGAGTGGGGAGACGGGCTCCCAGTAGTTCCAGCGACGCCGGAGATCGTGGCCAGGTTTGTTGCGGCGGCTGGCAGGCCAGGGACCGAGGTCGTCGGCGACATCCCCCCCTCTTGGGGAGAAGCCACGGTCGAGAAGGTGGCGATCAATGCAGTGATGGCAGGCTGCCGAGCGGAGTTCATGCCAGTGGTGCTCACGGCGCTCGAGGCCATGCAGGTCGAATCGTTCAACCTCTACGGATTGCAGGCAACAACCCACCCGGCAGCCCCGTTGGTCGTCGTTTCAGGCCCGGTCGCCAAGACCCTGGGGATCACGGGAGGCTATGGCGCCTTCGGACCGGGTGTCCGTGCAAACGCCACGATTGGTCGTGCGATCCGGCTGATCCTACTCAACGTTGGCGGAGCGCGTCCTGGAATCGGCGACCGATCCACACAGGGCCAGCCCTCCAAGTACACGTACTGCGTCGCCGAAAACGACGAAGCGACTCCCTGGGAACCGTTGAGAGTGAGCGAGGGCTTCGACATTTCTGAATCTATCGTCGCCCTCGGCGCGGTTGAGAATCCCCACAACATCAACGACCACGGCAGCTTCTCTGGAGAGCAGATCCTGACCACGATCGCCGGCGCAATGAAGAACGGGGGCGCCAACAATCTCTACTTTGGCGGCACGCATACGTTCCTGTTCCTTTGCCCCGAGCATGCGGAGCAGATCGCTGCAGACGGCTATAAGAGGGTGGACATCCAACAGTTTCTATTCGAGAACGCTCGGACCCCTGTTGGCTCACTGGGTTCGGGCCAGCTCCAGTACATGCGGCAGAGGCATCGCGCCAACCCCCGATACAAGGAGCTCGGCATGGATGACCCCGACCTCAAGGCCATTCCGATGATGACCAGGCCCGAGGATCTCAAGATCGTCGTCCTCGGCGGGGCGGGCAAGCATTCATCCTGGACGCCGCCGACGGGGGCGCTCTCGAAAAGTGTGATGCGGCGCTTGCCCTGAGGACTATCGGCGGGCCTCAGTAGGCCGGGTAGCTGGTGCCACCGTTGATGCTGATGGTGGCGCCTGACAATTTGTCGGAGCGCGGAGAGCACAGGTAGGCGACGAGAGACGCGACATCTTCCGGCATGCACAGGCCAAAAGCAGCCCTGGCTTCGAGCTTCTTGAAGGCGTCGACGATCACCTCGCTGGAAGATTTCGCCAGCTGCGCTTGCTGACGCTCCCATGAAGGCGTTTCCTGTGTCAGCGAAATCGATACCGTGTTGATACGGACACCGTCGACGGCGAACTCGCGGGCGAGCGCACGTGTCATGAAGATCTGAGCCGCGGCAGCACCCCCAACCAGGGATTCGGCTGGTGTCGGGATGCGCCCCGCATCCGTGGTCAGGGTGACTATCTTCCCGTAGCCTGCGCCTCGCATTCGATTGAAAGCGGAGTGGATGGCGTTGAGCCGGTGATAGAGACGGGTCTCGAAGTAGCGTGCCAGCTCTCCGGGCTTCAAATCTACGAATGGCCTGGGCCGAGGCTCAAATGTCCCGCCGCTTGCGACCACCGCGTCCAGCCGGCCGAACCGACTCATGGCTGATGTGATGACGCCATCCACCTCGCTGTACGAGTAGAGGTCGGCTGCCTCAAAGTGAGCCTGATTCTTCGGGAGGGACGCCATCAGTTCCTCGGCGCGATCCCGATCACGCCCTTGGAACACGACGATGGCACCCTCGGCCGACAACTGCCTGACTGTGGCGCGGCCTACCCCACTGGTCCCACCCAGCACAACCACGACACGACCTTCCATCTCCACCGGCGCTTAGCTCAAGCCTCAGTTTTGGCTGAGATCTTGGACTCTTCGAGAACTCCTTTCGCAAGCAGACGTTCAATCGTCGACTCGTCGATGTGGTATTCGCGCAGAACTTCGCGCGTGTGCTCCCCAAGCTCTGCGGCAGACCTCTGCACTTGGGCCGGAGTGCCGCGCAGCTTGACCGGCATACCGACCGCCTTATAGGCGCCGGCTCGCGGATGCACCAGGTCGAGGATCATTTCGTTCTCCTTGACCTGGGGATCGTCGAAAAGCTCGGCAAGAGATTGGACCGGGGCGTTCGGAACGTCTGCCTTGTCAAGCAACGCGGCAAGATTGGCGCTTGTGTGTCGAGATACGACGGCGTCGATTAGGGGAATCAGCTCGCTGCGATTTTGTACTCGGTCCGCGTTCCGGCGAAAGCGCGGATCGTCAATCAGATCCTCGAGTCCAACCGCCTTACAGAGCCTGCGCCAGAACTCCTCTGTCAAACACGCAATGATCAGGTGTCCGTCGGCTGTCTTAAAGAGCTGATATGGCGCCAGTTGGGGATGGCCGACGCCGACAGGGCCTGCTGGGATGCCATTCACAAAAAAGCCGGGCAGGTAGTTTGCGAGCAGCGAGATCTGCCCATCGATCAGAGCGATGTCCACCTTTTGACCCTGGCCGGTCTGGGCCCGAGCGAGCAGGGCGAGAGATACGCCTACTACGGCCTGGTACGCGCCCACGAAATCGGCGATGGGCGCCCCCACCCTGTACGGAAGACCTCCGGGCTCGCCGGTCAAACCCATGACGCCGCCCATAGCTTGGATGATCAGATCCATGCCCGCCTTCCGCTGCAGGGGTCCGGTGGGGCCGAAGCTGGAAATCGAGCAGTAGATCAATCGAGGGTTGATTGCACGCAGCGCTTCATAGCTCAAGCCAAGTCGAGACATCACGTCCGGACGAAAGTTCTCGATCACCACGTCTGCGCTTTCCGCCAGCTTCTTGACGATGTCGCGACCCTCGGGATCGGCGACGTCTATCGCGACGCAGCGCTTGCTGCGGTTGAGGCCGAGGTGATAGGAGCTCAGGCCTGTGACAAACACGTCATCGACGTTGCGAGTTCCATCTCCCTCTCCGGGTTTTTCGATCTTGATGACATCCGCGCCCATGTCGCCAAGCAGCGTGGTCGCGTAGGGACCTGCGAGCCAGCGCGTGAAGTCCAGAACCCGAACGCCAGACAACGGAGCGGTCACGGTTGTTCCTGGCTCAGGCCGACCTCGTGGGCAGAACTATGGTCGCTTTCCCAATCGTGTGGTCCTCACCGCGCTGGTCGAAAGCGTGGTACTCGCATTCCACGACGTGCTCGCCATCCTCGTCGACGCGCTTGCCGGTCACTTTGCCCTCAAGAGTTGTCAGATCTCCAACGAGGTTGAAACGGCGGACCTCGACGTAAAGGCGTTTCAGCCAGCCATCGTCTCCAGCCCAATACGTGAATAGTGTGCACGACCAGGAAATGCGCTCCGGGCCGTAGTCATAAGCGGCAGGCACTCCGATGGTGCGGGCAAAATTGCTGTCCCAGTGACCGCGCACGGGGCCCTCGGGTATCCCCTGCTCGTTCGGGATTCCGGCCTGGGGGTGGCGCTTGAGGTAATCGAACCAGTAGGAGTGAGTCTTCATGAAGAGCCCACCATGCGCGTGGAGGAAACAGATGGAGTTCGTGGCAGTCCAGGGCCCGCGGATCATGGGGCCGATCTTCTCGCCGACCTGCACGTCCTCCCAGTACCGAGGCGTCGCCCCACGAACCATTTCATGTTCGTGCTCGTAGGTCTCGGCGATGCGGTCGATGTCCTCGGGTTTGTAGCTCGCCAGCTTCAGGTTGTTGTACTTGCCGACGCTGACAGCGGTGCCGCGCTCGGTGCGCATGCCCCACGGCCACGATCGGGCCACCACCTCACCATCCTGGTTCGTGAACGTGACCTCCGATACCTGTTGAAACATGCGTCGGGAAAAATTACTTGACTTCTCGATCACATCTTTCAGGACGCAACTCAGGGTAATCGTGTCGTTGCGGCGGATCGGCCGGTACCAGCGATGGTCGGCGCCGGCGAAAAAAGAGTGAATCCCCGGTAGGCCGGTCCGGTCGCCGATCGCCAAGGTCGAAAATCCGTACAGGATGCTTGGAGGGGCGGTGATCCCTCGGAAGCGGGTGCCCGCTGCATAGGCCTCGTCCGTCCACTTAGGGTCGATGTCACCGATGTCTCTGGCCCAGTGCCGGATGGCATCTTTGCTGGCCTCGGTCAGGTTCGGTTCCTCGCGTGTCTTGAACTCGCGTCCGATCCTTGATTTCAGATCGGCCACCATTTCGTCGGTGATGAGGCCTTTGACGGAACCTTGCGTTGCCATCGCATCTCCTACACGTTTCAGGCTGCTTAAGACGGAGCAGGTACCGTCCTCTGGAGAGAACGGCGTTCGCCAAAGGGTAGCTCAGCCGGCCTTAGCTGTCAACCAAACGATCAGAGCGTTCCCACCGATTCGTGTCCCCCGAGCTCTCTGGCTGTCGCGGCCAGGCGCCCACCGAGCGCGTCAAGCTCCGAAGCCTCAAGGTGGTGTGCGAAGCCCACGACGCACAGGACCGTGATGATCTCGGTATTGCCGCGCGTGATCGCCGCCGCGACTGCGTTGACCTCGGAGCGGAACTCCCCGGCGCTGGTCGCGTAGCCGCGAACTCGCACCTTGTGGAGCTCGGCAAGGTATTCGGCCGTCTTCCCTTCGGGAATCAGGCTAAAGCGGCCGGCCTCTCTCAGCGCGTCTGAGTCATCCATGTAGGAGAGGACGATCTTCCCCATCGCGGGGCCGGACATCGGCACGACATAACCCACGGGTAGCGTTGACACGTCAGGACGTGCAGGTTCGACGCGATCGACGACCACGATTCCATGGCCGTCTGCCAGGACCTGGCCGATCAAACAGGTCAACTTAATGTCGGCGACCAGGGCTTCGACCTTTTCGTGAATGATTGTCTGCCGAGAAAACTGCCGCCGGCTGGCAGTACCCCATTCCACCAGTCGCGGGCCAAGACGGTAGATCGCGTAGCGAGGATGCTTGCTGAGCACCTGGAATGACATGAGAGTGTTCAGAATGCCGAAGCAAGTGCTCTTGTTCATCGAAAGCGCCCGCGCTATCTCCGAGACGCCGGCGCCGTCAGCGGCTGCGATCAGATAGCTGATGATCCGAACTGCGTGGCCGACCGCGGGAGCCGGATACCTCTGCGCTTCTGCAATGGTCTTCGTAGATCGCTTCACTGGGCTCGCCAACGACATATTCCCGTCCGTGATTATGACGATGCAGAAGCCCGTCCCGGCGATCGCCTCGGAAGATGTACCACAGCCCAGCCAAGGACCGTATCTTCCCCGCGCTGATCGGAGGCCTTCATATTCAGCTTGATCCGTCCCGTGGCGTCGTCGATGACGCTAACCTCTATGACCTCAGCGCTGCAGTGAGTAAGGTCGCCGATCAGGTTGAATCGACGGACTTCGCAATAAAGCTCCGCAAGGAAACCCGCATCCCCGATCCAGTTCGTGAGGAGCGTACCCAGCCACGAGATGCGCTCGGGACCATAGTCATAGGCGTTTGGTACCCCGACCCGCCGTGCGAGGGCGCCATCCCAGTGAACCGCTTCGGGGGGCTCTGGAGTCCCGTATTCGTTGAGCAAAGCGGCGTTCGGGTGCCGGTCCAAGAAGTCGAACAAATAGCCGTGGGCCCGGATGAACAGGCCACCCCATCCCTGCTCGAAGGCCACTGCGGTGGTGGCCGTATACGGTCCTCGAATGATCTCCGGCACCACCGTGCCAACAGGCACGTCTTCCCAATAGAGCGGCAGAGATCCGCGGCAGCGCTCGGCGCGGTAGCGCTCCGAGATGTCGTCGAGCTCAGCCCGCGTGTAGACCTTCGAGGTCAGGTAGTCGTACTTCTTCTTCTTCTCTGCGGTCTGCCGCTCTGTACGCATTCCCCATGACTCGGACTCGGCGACTATATCTCCGCCCTTCGCTACAAAATCGATGTGGGATATCTGTTTGAACATGCGCCCGGCGAAACGGCTCGGCAGCTCGATGAGATCCTGGAAGGTCACTTTGGCCTGAGGATCGTCACCCACCCGCATCGGGCGGCGCCAGCGCCAGTGAGAACCGGCGAACATCGAGTGGATGCCGGGCAATCCGCCGCGGTAGCCGATGGAAAGACGGCTGAACGCATAAAGGATCGTAGGCGGCGCGACCAGCCCACCATATAAGGACGCGCGTGCGTAGTCTTCATTGATGAAGAGTGGATTCCTATCCCCGATCGCTTCGGCCCAATGCCGGATCGCGTCTCGAGTCAGCTCCGTCAGGTACGGAGGCTCCTTGACCTCCACGACCTGCCCGATCTTCGAGCGCAGGCGGGTCAGCTCCGCGTCCGTGACTTTTGCCGAGCTGTGTTCTTCTGACAAAACGATGTTTTATGCTAGCTACAACAGGGTAGCCGGTCAAGCACCAGGTTCGGCGAACTGGAACCTGCCGGCATGAAGGTCGCGGTCACTGAGGGGGCAGACGATTGAACCGCGTCGCGGTTTTGGACGACTACCAGGACGTTGCGCTACGCATGGCCGACTGGAGCTCCCTTCCGGGCACGGATGTCACCTTGTTTCACGACCACCTCGCGGACGTAGAGCAGCTCGCGACCCGATTAGCCGACTACGAAATGGTCGTCGCGATGCGGGAGCGGACCGCCTTTCCGCGCCCCTTGCTCGAACGCCTCCCGAGGCTGCGCCTCCTTGTAGCGACAGGCAGGCGACACACCGTCATCGACCTGCACACCGCGCACGAGATGGGGATCATAGTGAGTGGGACAGGAGGCCTTGCATCGAATACCTCCGAGCTAACGTGGGCCCTAATCCTGTCGCTGCTCAGAAGCGTGCCCGCGGAGGCCACCGCCATGCGGACCGGGGGATGGCAGCATACGATCGGCGTCGACCTGGCGGGCAAGACGCTCGGCATTTTAGGATTGGGGTCGATAGGCCGCCGCGTCGCCAAGGTCGCTCTCGCTTTTGACATGCACGTGTTGGCGTGGAGCCAGAACCTCACAGCGTCTGCTGCAGCCGAGGTAGGCGCCACCTGGTGTGAGAGGGACGCCCTTCTGGCGAGTTCGGACGTGATCACGATCCACCTCGTGCTCAGCGACCGAACCCTAGGCCTGATCGGAAGTCAAGAGTTGGCATCGATGAAGTCAGGGGCATATTTGATCAACACGTCACGCGGACCCATCGTGGATGAGGTCGCGCTGATCGATGCGCTGCGCGGCGGCCACCTCGCGGGAGCCGCCCTCGACGTCTACGGGACCGAACCGCTACCGCCAAACCATCCCCTCCGGACCTTGCCGAATGTGCTCCTAACCCCCCACCTGGGCTACGTCACCGAGAACACGTATCGCAACATGTACCGAGACGCAGTGGAGGACATCGCCGCGTACCTGGCGGGGAGCCCAATTCGAGTTGTAACCGAGGCCACTGGTTAGGGCACCTTGTCCTTGACCGGTAAGGCATCTACGAGTACCCTTTATCCACACACTCCTAACAACGTTCGTCCTAAAGAACGGGAGCTTTGGCGTTGATCACGCAGATAGAAGGAGATAGCAAGATATGACTGTCGCCACCGGATTCACGATCCTTAGCCCAATCGCCGAACGCCGAGGACATAGTGTTCCAGACTCCCTGGACACCAACGCCGTACCCATCTCGTTGACGAATCTGCGGGTGGCGCTGCTCAGCAACAGCAAGGCCAACGTCGACAATCTGTTCAGAGGTTTGGCAGAGGGCCTTCGCGCGAACAAGATCACTGACATCACCATGTTCGACAAGGGCAGCTCGACGATACCTGCTCCAGACAAAATGCGGAACGAGATCGTCGCGTCGAGCGACCTCGTGATAACGGCAATGGCCGATTGAGGGGCTTGCACCTCGTGGAGTGTCCACGACACAATCGAGGTGGAGAAGGCCGGTCGGCCTTCAATAGTGATCACGACGGAGAAGTTCATCGAGCTGGGACGCCTGGAATCGAAGGCGCTTGGCATGCCTGACCTGCATTTCGAGCTCATCCCACACCCCCTCGGTGGTCTCAAGCCCGAGGTGGCTGAAGAGCGAGGGCGCAAGGTCGCGGACGCAATCGTCGCGTACTTGGCCCGGCCCAAGGGTGGATCGTTATAGCGGGCAGTACTCGGTTGGGGGCGCTTCCCTCCCAAAAGCTCACCTTTGAGACGTACGCGCAGATGCTCGCCGAGTTCGAGAAGCGAGGTTGGGGCGACGGACTTCCTGTCGCGCCGGCGACGCCTGACGTGGTCGCGGAGTTCGTTGAAGCATCCGGTCGGGATGCCACGGACATCCTCGGTGATGTCCCGCCCACCTGGGGTGAAGCGACGGTCGAGAAGGTGGCGATCAACGCCGTGATGGCAGGGTGCAAGCCTGAGTACATGCGGGTCATTCTCGCCGCCCTTGCCGGTATGCTCGACGAGAACTTCAACCTGTATGGTCTCCAGGCGACGACACATCCGGCATCGCCAATGGTCCTCGTGTCCGGTCCGGAGGCCACCCGGATTGCGCTCAATTCGGGATACGGGGTCTTCGGACCTGGGTGGCGGGCCAATGCCACGATCGGCCGGGCGATCCGGCTCATCCTGCTGAATATTGGCGGCGCGAGGCCCGGGGTCCTCGATCGCTCGACGCAAGGACAACCGGCCAAGTACGGATACTGCATTGCCGAGAACGACGCCGAGACGCCGTGGGAGACCTACCGCGAAAGCCTGGGCTTCAAGCGGGAGGACTCAGTTGTGATCCTGACAGCGCTCGAGGGACCGCACAACATCAACGACCATGCGAGCTTCTCGGCCGTCCAGGTGCTCACAACGATCGCCGGGACCATCGCGACCGGAGGGAACAACAACATCTACCTGGGCGGCGATGACCACCCGTACCTCTTTCTCGGGCCGGAGCATGCGAGGCAGATAGCCCAGGACGGTTTCGGCCGCAAGGAAATTCAAGAATTCCTCTTCGAGCACGCTCGGACATCAAAGGATCGGGTCGGCGAAGGCCAATGGAACTATCTACGGCAGCGCCACCGGGCCAATCCCCGATACCACGAACTGGGCCTGGACGACCCGGATCTCAAGTCGCTGCCCATCGTCTCGCAGCCGTCCGATCTCAGCATCGTCGTGGTCGGAGGCGTGGGGAAGCATTCATCGTTTGCACCTTCGACGGGCCTGATGTCCAAGATCGTGGTCCGGCAACTGTCTTGATTCGGCGGCGCCGTCGCCGGTCCAGCTCAGCTCACGCGTCGCGGCTTGGTGGAACGTCGCTCGCCTTGTAGGCGATGCGAATGCCGAGCATTAGTGACGCCCGGCTCTTGCCATGAGCATCGAGGTTCAGTGAACGCGAGACTCCACCGTGCAGCGCGCGTTCCATGACGAAATTCAGCATTTTGGAGCCAGTAAACTCGTAGCGCTTGATCGGCCCGTGCACCTCGGTGTGGAACTGTCGCTCGACGACGCCGATCGTGAGGTGCCGCTTGAGCCATTCATAGTCTCGCTCGTCATAGGTGGCGACGTTGACGTTGTTGGTGTCGCCCTTGTCGCCTGCTCGCGCGAAGGCGATCTCACGGAGGATCAGTTCCATGTCGAACCCAAATGTTGAGTCACGTCGAGACGATCTCGACCGACGTCTGCACGGCTGTCCTGGGTATGAAGAACGTGTACATCGCGACCACCGGTCGCACCTCTTTGCGGTGTCCGCCGCCACCCGCCGGTCCGTGAATCTGGAGATCCCAACCGGCCTGAGCGATCGCGGCCGCCACTTTGCGATCGCGAGCGCGGCCGGCGACCCGGACGTGTACCTCATAAGGCTCGTCACGCACCTCGGACGACCCGCCATGGATCGCATTTACCCCCAGCAGGTCGACTCGAAAGTCGTCGATTGCGCCCGACTCGAGGAGCGGCCGGAGCCAGCCCCGCACAATTTGCTCTCCCAGCCGAGCACGGCCCAGGGCACCGTGGCCGGCAAACGACACCTGGCCTTCGCCGATGAACCCCTCGTCGATCGCGAGCAGGCCCTTGAGCTCGCTAGGTCGAGGCGTACCGGCGCCACCGCTTACGGCAATGCCACCGTCCATCGCCGTGAGCTGCACCCGACTGAAATCAGCGGTGACGTCGGGAGTGAAGTACCGGGCCGGATCGTGAATCTCATAACCTAGCTGCATCTTGCACGTGTTGACCGACAGCAGGCCATCTGTGTCCGACAGCTTCGACAGCACCGCGCTTCCATCCGGGCGGACCTCGGCCAGCGGGAAGCTCAAGTGCTCGAAGCTCTCGACGACGCGATACGGCGGATCGGCGAAGCTGGCGCCGGTCGCGTAGGTCCCGCACTCGAGGAGATGGCCGATCACCGTCGCGGCACCAAGCCTTGTCCAGTCGTCGAAGTTCCAACCGAACTCGTGAACAATCGGCGCAACATAGAGCGACGGATCGGCGATGCGCCCGCCCACGATGACGGCGGCGCCCAGTCGTAAGGCTTCGACGATTGGCTCGGCGCCGATGTACGCGTTCGCTGCCACCACCGGCCCCTGCAGCTCGGACGCCTTTCGACCGGTCTCCAACACGATTGGATCGTTTTGCCGAACGTATTCGCTGACGTCGTCGCCGGTGATCACACCAACCGAAACCCCGCCGAGTCCGATGCGCGACGCCTCGTCCGCCAGGTACCTGCCCGCAGCCCTCGGGTTTGCCGCCCCGATATTGGCGATGATCCTGACTCCGCGCTCCGCGGCGACGGGGAGAAGGCGGCTCGCGATATCCGGCATGCGAGTGTCATAGGAACCTTCCCCGGTGCGCATGTCCCGGCGTTGATGCGCGAGGCTGAGCGTTCGCTCCGCAAGACCGTCCATGCAGAGGTAGCTGATCCCGCCACGATCCGCCATCTCCAGGGCCATGTCGATCCGGTCCTCCGAATAGGCGCTTCCGCATCCGATACGCAGTAATCCAGCCATGTCAGCCCGGGAGCGCCTCGCTGCCGGAAAAGGTGACCTCTCCGCCGTGCTGCGCTAAGCCGACGACCTCGTCGTCGACCAACCTGCCGACTTCGGCGGCATCGAGACCCAGCACGCGCGTCAAGACGTCCTGCGTGTCCCGGCCCATCGGAGGCGCGGGCGTGTCGACGGCGTCGCTCGCCCACGCTGCAACACGGATGGGACTTCTCACCACGTAAGTCGTCGCGTTGGCATCCTCAACCTTCCGGACGATGTTGTTGTGCACCGCCTGCTCGCTCCGGATTGCCTCGTGCAGCTCATAAACCGGGCTTGTCGGAACGTCTGCCTTCTTGAGCACCTCGAGCCAGTGCGAACGAGGTTTGGTGCGGAAGATAGCCTCGACCTTGGATACGAGCTCATCGCGGTTCGTGAGGCGCTCGGCATTGGTTAGGTACTTTGGATCGTCGGGCCATTCCGGATGCCCAAGCGCGCCTGCGAGCCGGCGCCAGAAGGAGTTGGTGAAGGCGCCAACCATGACGTACTCGCCGTCCGAGCACGGAAATGCCTGGTACGGAACGATCTGGGCGTGGCCCCGCCCAACCCGGGGGATGCGCTTGCGTTTGCCCGCCATGATCGACGGCACGTAGTTGCTCATGAGTGCGATGGCGGCATCAAGCATCGCCACCTCCACGTGCTGCCCCTCTGGATGCTGGTCCTTCACCAACAAGGCCGCCAGCGTGCCGGAGAGGGCGAAGAGGCCGCTGCTATAGTCGGTGACTGCCGCTCCGATCCGGACCGGGCCCCCGCCCACTTCCCCGGTGATCGCCATCAGCCCGGACATGCTCTGAACGATGATGTCGTTGGCCGGCTGGCCGGACCACGGTCCGGTTGGACCAAAGGCAGAGATCGAGGTATAGATCAGGCCTCGACGGAGTGTGCGCAGGTCGTCAAACCCCAACCCCAACCGGTCCATGACGCCTGGCCTGAAGTTCTCGACGACAATATCCGAAATCGTCGCCAGCCGCTTCGCGAGCGCTGCCCCTTCCGGCTTTCCGAGGTCGAGCAGCATGCCCTTCTTGTTGCGGTTCAGCCCAACGTAGAAATCCGAGTCGGTGGGGCTGAGCAGGGGTGTGCCCATGAAGCGAGCGCCGTCTCCGCGGCCGGGCTTTTCGATTTTGATGACCTCGGCGCCCATGTCGGCCATGTACATCGTGGCGTAAGGCCCCGCGGCAGCATGGCTGAAATCCAACACTCGGAGACCCGCCAGGGGCCGAGCATCCAAGCTCATGACGGCCTACTCGAAAACATTGGCATCCCGGAATCCCTTGATTTCATCGCGGCTGTACCCGAGGAGTCCCGCGAGCACGACTTCGTTGTCCTCGCCGAGCATCGGCGACGGTTTCAACGGAGGCCCGTCGCCGGAACCCAGGCGCCATGGTCCTCGCACGACAAGCTGGTTTCCGAGCAATGGATGCTCGACTTCCTGGATCATATCTCGCGCGACTACGTGCGAGTCGCTCAGAAAGTCGCCTCCTCCGAGGACCTCGCTCGCCGCCACGCCTCGCGTTCGGCAGCGCGCAGCAGCATCTGACGCCGTCAGGCCCGTCGTCCATCCGCCCACCAGCACATCAAGCTCGTCGCGATGCTCATGGCGCGACAGGCGATCCGCAAAACGCGAATCGCCCGCCAGCTCGGGCCGGCACATTGCGTCGCAGAGGCGTACCCACTCCTCGTCGGTGGAGACGCCGATCGCCACCCAAGAATCCTCGCCCTGGCAGCGGAACACGTCGTATGGAGCGTTCAATGCGGCATGGTTGCCGTCCCGCACCGGGCTCACCCCGGTCAGGGCAAACTCGATCAGCGCGTCGCCGACAAAGCTCGCGATCGCTTCGCGAGCAGAGATGTCGACCCATTGCCCGGCTCCTGTTCGTTTGCGATGGAGGAGAGCGGCCACGACGGCGAAGGCGGCGACCGATGCCACCCGAAGGTCGACAGAGTCCCGAACCTCGGTGGGTGGCCCGTCACGATACCCCGTCAGATGACCAAGACCTCCCATTGCGTTGAAGATGCTGGCGTAGCCGGGATGGCTTGAATGCGGTCCACCTCGCCCGGCCGCAGAGATCGAGATCATGACCAGGTCTGGCTTGAGCTTGATCAACTCCGAATAGCTGATGCCGAGGCGGTCGACAACGCCCGGCCGGTAGTTCTCGACGAACGCATCGCTCTTCGCGATGAGCCTTCGGAAGATTTCCAAACCGGCCGGCTTCTGGAGATTCACCCTCAGACCCAGCTTGCCTAAGTTGAGAGCGTTGAACCGCGTGGAGGCATCGAGCCCGGCAGCCGGATTGTCGACGATGCGCCGGAAGAGGTCGGGATGGCCCGACGTCTCAACTTTGATGACCTCGGCGCCGAGAAACGCCAGGATCTCGGTCGCGTATGGCCCGGCCGCCGCCCAGCTGGTGTCCACGACCCTGTAGCCGGCGAGCAAGCCTTTCGCGGTCAACTAGACGACCCCCGCCTCGCGCAGGACGGCCAACCTTTCACCCGTGACGCCGATGCCGGCGTAAACGTGGCAGTTGTGCTCACCGAGCTGCGGCGCTGTCGCAGGCACCAAGGGCGGTGTCACCGACATCCGGAATGCGGCCCTCGGAAGGTCAGCTTGCTGCCCATGTACCGAGGTCGTGACGAACCAGCCCCGCTCGCGGAACTGTTCCGAATCGTGGATCGCAGCCGCATCGGCGAAATAGCCGACTGGAGTTCCCTCTTTGCCGAGTTGCTCATAGATCTGTGCCATCGTGTGCCGCGAAAAGAACTCCTGGAGGATTTCGTTGAGCTGGTCGGCGTGGTCCCTGCGGCCCTTCCGCTCGGCGAACCGCGGATCGGCGATCAGGTCTTCGCGACCCAGTCCGGTGGCTAGGCCGGCCCAGTGGCGATCCTCATTTGGCCTCACCGTGACGTACCCGTCCATGCAGGCGAAGATCCCGCCGAAGTCGTAACCGCGATGAGCGCGGCTCAGCGCCATGCCGGCGTTGAGCTGGGCGTCGAGATTCATTCTGTTTAGGCTAATCTCCACCTCCTGCTGCGAGACGTCGATCAGCTCCCCGGTGTCGCTCGTCTCGCGCCGCAGCAGCGCTGCCGTGATCAACGTGGCGATCGCCATGCCAGAGTCGAAGCCGGCGAGATTGCGACCTGCCTTGACAGGCGGGCGATCTGGAAACAGCTTGTACGCGAGGCCTCCTGGCAGCAATTTGCCCTCGCCGCCGGCGTGAAAGACGTCCAGCTCGTTGGATACGGCTTCGGCGAGCGGTCCCGTCATCCCGTATGGACGAACCGAAGCGAATATCAGGCGCGGCCACCGGCGACGCGCCTCTTCGGGCGCGAGACCGAGCCGCACCAGTTCCGATGGCGGAGCATCAGTCAAGAACACGTCGGCGCGATCAAGCATCCGCCACAGGAGATCACGGCCGCTGGGCACGGAATCGTCGAGGGTCACCGAGCGTTTGCGCCCGTTGCAATAGAGGAAAAGCGCCCCGTAGTCTCCGGGCGCGTTCACGAACGGGCCCTGGCGGCGCGCCGGATCACCGTCGAGCGATTCGACTTTGATGACATCTGCACCGAGGTCCGACAGCAGCTTTGCGCCGTACGGACCAGCCACCATGGTGGCGCGCTCCACTACGGTGAAGCCCGTGAACGGCAGGACGGCCGGGATCGAAGAAACCGCCGTCTCGGCAATCACTTTCGTCAAGTCCGCCAAGCTGACGCCAGCCGTAACGTCAGCCGCGATCTGCCTCGACGTCGATTGGGAACTGCAGCTTTCGATGCGCCTTGGATGGAAGCGCGACCGTCGCGTGGCCGGGCATGATCACATCTCCCCGCTGGTTTATACCGGTGATCGTGCAATCGACATAGCCGATCCCAGTTTTCTTCCCAACCCATTTCTCGCTGACCGTGCCTTTGATGCGAAGGGTATCGCCGAGGAAGTACATGCCCCTGTAAGTCACGTCCAGATCGACCAGGAACCCATCGTCTCCCGCCCAGTTTGTCATCAGGTGGGTTGCCCAGGCGCCTCGCTGCGACCCATAGTCGTAGGCGGCCGGCATGCCGATCTCCGCCGCCATGAAATCGTCCCAGTGAACACGCTCGACCGCTTCTGGGATCCCGGTTCGCGGATCCGGGACCGCAACCTTCGGGGACTGACGTCGATAGCGCAGCCAGAACTGCCCGCTCCTGACGTGGGGAGAGCCGATTCCCTGGATCCAGGTCATCATCTCAGGCACGGTAAGAGGCCCGCGCACCAATGGCTGGAGACTCTCCTCGAGCTTGACGTCTTCCCAGTTGCGTGGGTTCGCACCGCGAACTATCTCGGCCTCAATCTCGCTGTCGATCGCAGCAATTTCCTCGGGCGTGTAAGTCGCCTTCTTGATATCGGCGTACTTCCCGCGTGACTTCCCCTCACTGCGCTCGCCGCGGACGGCGTTCATCAAGCAGCGCGCGACCAGTTCGTCTTTCTGGTTGAAGAACTTGAAGTTCCTCTTTTGCATTATCGAGCGGCCGGCCCACCGGCCCTGCATCTCGTCCGCAGCTGTCAGGGTTTTGGTCGCATGGACCTCATCCCCGTCCAGAACCGGCTGGTAGTAGGTCCAGTGGTCGCTCGAGTGAAGGCCATGCACGCCAGGAAGGCCCTCGCCCCTACGCATGTCCCATGCGCCCCAGTGGGCTCCATACAGCAACGCCGGAGGGGCCACCAACTTTCCAAACCGCGACTTCTTGGCGTAGACCGGGTCGTTCCACAGTGGATTGGCGTCGCCGATGGCACGAGCCGCGTGATGGATGCTGTCGCGATTCACGAATCTGATATGCGGTTCCTCGATCGGATACTCCTTTCCGATTCGGGCGCGGAGCTTGGCCAGCGCTTCTGGATTGATCGTGCCGTACGTGTTGCTGGACTCGTCGTCCTCGACCTGCTGCACTTCTTGTGTTTTCATGCCGAATCTTCTCCTTGCGAGTTCAATGAGCCAGCCTGAAGACCTGTACCAGCGAGCCGCCTGGGCAGCCTCACTGGACCTCTTCCACCGGCATGACGACTGGGCCACGCGCACGGGACGCGAGTGCCGCGATCGCGCGTCCGCGAAGGGGTACCTCCGATCGCTGGTTGACTCCCTGGATCTCGACTTCGACGAAGCTGTTCGGTCCTTGTTCGAACTTTCTCGTGACGGTTCCGCGGAACCAAACTGTGTCGCCGAGGAAGACCATGCCGCGGTACTGGACGTCATGCAGCGCAAGCCAACCGTCGTCCCCGACCCAGTTCGTCATCAGGTGACTCGAGAGGGCGCCGCGGTGCGATCCGTAGTCATAGGCGGCAGGCATTCCAAGCTCTCCCGCCATGAAATTGTCCCAGTGAACCCGCTCCACCGGCTCGGGGACGCCCGTCTCCGGATTGAGGACGACGACGGCTGGGGTTCGACGCCGATAGTCCAGGAAATATCGGCCGAACCGTATGTGAGGTGAGCCAACGCCCATCACCCAGGCGATCATGTCTGCCGATGTGAACGGGCCCTTGACCACTGGCTGCAGCACCTCGCCCTCGTTGACGTCCTCCCAGTAGCGAGTCTCGGCTCCCCGGATGACTTCGGCGTCGTAATCGGCCTCGATCTTGGCCAGGTCGGCCGCCGTGTAGTGGCCGAGCTTCACGTCGCCGTACTTGTTCGCTTTCTTTGCCGCGTCACGTTCCGCTCGGTACGAAGACATATGCACCATCGCAAGCATCTGCCCCGCCTCATCGCGAAACTTAACGCGAACCGTCTCGATGAAAGCCCTTCCTGCCAACCGTCCTTGCTTTTCGTCGAGGCCTACCAGCTCGCGAGTCGCGTGGACTGGAGCCCCCGCCTTGATCGGCCGGAAGAACTGCCACCGGTCCTGGTTGTGCAGCCCGTGAACACCGGGCAATCCCCAGCCCCGTCGCAGATCCCAGGAACCCCAGTGAACGCTATAGAGGAAGCACGGCGGCGCGATCACGCCACCCCAGCGCGTGCCCTGTGCGTAGGCGTCGTCCAGGTATAGCGGGTTGGTGTCCCCGATGCCTCGCATATAGTGATTAATGCCGTCGAGAGTGGCGACCCGGTTATAAGGAACGGCGATCACTCGCTCCTTGAACATCCGACCCCGGAGCTTGGCCACCTCCTCGTCGGTGATCTTTCCGTAACGCGGATTGGCAACCGTTGCTTCGGACGTCATCGAGTCTCCTTCGCAATCAGGCGTAATCGCGGTGGTCGTTCGACCGCCGGTGCCCCCTTGAGGACGCAGGCCCTGCCTGCTAATTGTTCACCTTTTATCAACTAATTGCAAGGCCCAAAGCCAGGTGGGGCCGGGCTAAGCGCCGTCGCCTAGGCGTGGTGAGTCGCGGGGTCCACGGGGTACTTAAGCCGCAGCTCAACCTGGTAGCCGTTCTGGCGAAGAACGCTCTCGATGATCCCCGTCATCACGTGTGGCGGGCTCAAGCATTCTTCACAGGCATCGGGGCCGGCCACGATCTGAAAAGACACGAGGCCGGGCGACTCCTCGATGACGGCTCCGTAGCCGTCAGCCTCGAGAGCGTTAACCAAAGGCGCCAAGACGGACTCCAGCTGCGTGCTCATTCCTTCACCTTTCTGTTGCAAGGACTCGAACGAGGGCCGTACACAATGCTTTGAGGCTAGCAGATGATTGATGTCTCGGCAATGATGTTTTTAGCCTCAGCGCCCGTTGTACACGGGCCGCTCCTTGGCCTTGAACGCCCGGAGCGCCTCCTGCGTGTCCTCGGTGCTCCTCACCACCGCCATATGCGACGAAATGAGGTCGAGCGCCGTGACCAGATCGGTTTTGGCACATTGCTGGACCGACCGTTTCACGTACCGAACGACGACAGGCGGCTGGTTGGCGATGGCAGTGGCCAATTCCAGGGTTCGCACCATGAGCTCATCGTCCGGGTAGGAGTGATTTGCTAGCCCGACCCGGACTGCCTCCTGGGCTCCCACAAAACGCCCCGTCCAGAGCAGCTCAAGCGCCATGGCCGTCCCGACCAGGCGCGGAAGAAAGTAGGCGCCTCCCTCGCCTGGAACCAGGCCAACCCGGATGTAGCCTTCGCTGAAGCGGCCGGACTCACCAACGATCCGGATGTCGCACATCAACGCAATGTCGCACCCGGCCCCGACTGCCGGTCCGTTGACCGCCGCGATGACAGGCTTGTCGATGCGCTCGAGAAGCAGCGGCAAGCGCTGGACACCGAGCCACAGTCCCTCTTTGGAGGCCAACACCGAACGCTCCCGCTGGAGGCCCTCGCTGTCCGCGCCGCTGCAGAACGCCTGGCCGGCGCCGGTGAGTACGATGGCCCTGCAATCAGCGTCTGCTTGCGCCGCCTCGAGGGCAGAGACCAATTCTTTGATCGTGTTCGATGTGAACGCATTCATACGTTCGGGCCGGTTGATGGTGAGCACGGTGACGTGATCGTTCTTGTCGATCAACAACTCAGGCATTGCAGTACTCCTTTTTTCTATGTGACCAGTCAAATGGCGGGAAAGAACTTGACCGGCGGGCCAGCCTCGTGTCGTAATCGCCCGCGCATTTCGAGGTGCTGCAGGTATGCGGCTGCCCGCGCGACCGCTAGCCACACTTCGGCAGGCTGCCGCGCAGCGATCCAGGTCATTCGCTTCGCGATCTCCAGAGTCGTGGCGCCCTCCAGCGGAACGGCCGCCCAGATGGATTCGAGCCACCCCAGCTGAGCTCGCCGCGCATCCGCAATGGCTGCATCGACGTCGGCAAACGACCGACCGTGTCCCGGCAGGACACGTTTAGCGGGCAGCCCTTGAATTACATCGAGCGAGTGCATGTATTGCTGCACCGGGTCGTCATCGACCTGCTGCCGGATCGCCAGAGGCGTGGACGCGCGCAATAGATGATCGGTTGAGAACAGCAATCCGCGCTCTCTGTCGAAGGCGCTGATCAGGCCTGGGCTATGTCCTGGTGTCCAGTGGAGCTCCAGCTTCAGCGGCCCAAACGGGATCGTCTCTCCTCCGCTTACAAGCTGGACGCGGGGCGGTGCTTCGGACTCTTGTCTCGGTGTGAGCGACCGCGCCTCCGGCAGCCCATGCTGGCTCAGCCAGGATTGGGGCGGCTGAACGCTAGCGAACGTGGAGTCGCCGACCATCTCCAGGCGGTGAATCAGGACCGTGGCGCCCGACGCTCGGGCGATTTGCGCTGCCATGCCGACGTGGTCCTGGTGGGAGTGCGTCAGGAGAATCGCCCTGATGTCGTCGACGGTCATGCCTAATGCAGCGAGGTGTGCCACGAGCTGACTCGATTCGAGGCTAGATGCACTACCCGTATCGATCAGCCGGGGCCCGTCGGTCCCGAGGACCAGGTAGCTGTTTACGAACCCATGCTGAAAAGGCAGTGACAGTCGAATCACGTCGTCATCGATCTGCTCCCGCCAGTTCGCGCTTGCGCTCGGACCCTGGCCAAGCGAGCCTGGGCGGCGACCCATCAGATTGGTTAGCGTAACGCTAACCAATCGCCCCGTGGGCTGGCATGAGGTGAGTTCAGCGTTCGGGTGTAATCGGAGGACCCATATAGATCATCCGGGGTCTGACCTCCACACCGATGGAGTACTCCTCCATCGCATGAGCGATCCAGCCGGCGGTGCGTGCGATCGCGAAAATCGCCTCGCTGGCTCCCCTGACCATTCGACCGCCTCGCGCCAACGCCGCCAACGCGAAGTCGACGTTGGCCGCCGGCAATCCTCGCTCGCGAGTGGTTGCCACAACGGACCGAACGATGTCGAGATCGTCGCCTGAAGGCATGATCGTGTTCAGGCGTTCCAGCAGAAAGGTGCCACGAGGATCACCCCTGTCGTAGAGGCTGTGACCGAATCCGGGCAGCCGTTCGCCGCGGCGAAGGCGCTCGCCGATCAACCATACCGCGCGATCGGGCGATTCGATCTCCGCGAGAAGATCCTCGGCCGCCAGGCAGGCGACACTCTGCAATGGACCTGCGAGAGCGCTGAGTCCGATCGCCACCACCGAATAAGGATCGGAGCGCGTCGAAGCGGCGAGGCGGGCCGACAACGTTGAAAAGCTCAGCTCGTGGTCCATCAGGATGACGAGCGCGTCATCCAGGAGTCCAACCAGTTCGGGCGTGGCCGGCGTGCGACTGAGCCGGTCCCACAACCGGCCCGCGATCGACCCCTCGGGCGTTGCAATCTCGGACGCTCCTTCGGTTTGTAGTGGAAGTGAATCGACCAGGGCGCTGATCAGGCGCTCGCCGGTCATAGGCACCGCCGAGACGTTGATCTCATAGCGCAGCGGATCAGACGTGGCGACGGCCGCGACCGTCACCCGAAGTCGATCGAGCGGCAACGTGGCCGCCGGCAGCGCTGCTTGAGCCTTGCGGCCGATCAGAACGGCATCAGCCTCAGCGCGCCAAACAGGATGGCTGGGGATGATTCCCGACCACAGCCAGTGGGCGGCTTCTTCGAAGCTGTGCTTGGCCGCGAGTTCGAAGCTGTCAATGTTCCGAAATCGGATCTCTCCGCCCGAGACTGAGGTTATCCCTGACTCCACGGTGACTTCGCGTGACCTGGACTCAACCCGATTCCCGCGTCCGCGCAGGCGCTCGACCTCCTCGCTCGAAAACCGGCTGCGTCCGTTTGGACCCTGCCGGCTCGAGATCAGGCCCCGGCTGACGTAAGCGTACAGCGTCGCTGGTTTAACACCCAGAAGGGCCACCGCGTCGCGGGTTGTCAGCCATTGCATATTGATAGTTTATCAACATTGACAAGGAGAATCTAGAGATGCCATTCTTCTGAGTGATACTGCCACCTTGTTGGAGGCGATTCGGCCATGCGGACGGAGGCGGAAGTTGCGGCCGGGAAAGATTTAAACCTTCTGCGGCTGATCGATGATCGAAACGGTTCAACACACCTTCTACGAATCCACGACGATGCGATAGACGCGGGAGATCTTCGCAAGGTCAGGCCTACACCCGACAGCCAGGGCCTGGCGTCCTTCGATCCCGGTTTTGTCAATACAGCAGCCTGTCGGAGCGCGATCACCTTCATCGACGGTGAGCGCGGAGTGCTCGAGTATCGAGGCTATCCGATCGAACAGATCGCCGGCCGGTGCTCCCTCCTCGAAGTGGCATTTCTATTGATCAATGGCGAACTTCCCGGGCCAAGGCTGCATGACTGGGAGGCCTCGATCGCGGACCTCGGAACATTGCCCGAGGAGGTTTACACCGTCATCGAGCACATGCCACCTGCCGCGCACCCCATGAATGTTTTGGCGTCCGTGGTTGCGCTGCTTGGTGGCGTCTACCCGGAATCGCGCGATCAGGCCCACGCCGACACTCGCAAGCTCAACGGCAATCGACTGATCGCCCAGGTGCCGCTGATCGCGGCATTGGTGTACAGGAACCATCAGGGCCTGCCTTTTGTGCCGCCGGATCAGTCCTTGGGCTACGTCGGCAATTTCGTCAAGATGATGTTCGCCGGCCGTGGTCGGAAGCACGATCATCCTGACATCCATTCGGCCATCGAAACCCTGCTCGTGCTCCACGCCGACCACGAGCAAAACTGCAGCACCAGCGTTCTTCGCGGTATAGCGTCGGCGGATGCCGATCCGTACCTTAGCGTGTCAGGCGCGATGGGAGGGCTTTCCGGTCCACTTCACGGTGGCGCGAACGAGGCCGTGCTAAAGATGCTCAATGAGATCGGCTCCGTGGACCGGGTTCCCGATTTCATCGCGAGGGTTAAGGCCGGCAATCAGAGGCTGATGGGCTTCGGACACCGCGTCTATAAGAATTTCGATCCGCGTGGCATCATCGTCAAAGAGTCGGCTGACAAGGTTTTTGCGGTCACAGGCATCAATCCGCTGCTCGAGGTGGCGATCCAGCTCGAGCGCGCGGCCTTGGCCGATGAGTACTTCATCACCCGGAAGCTGTACCCCAACGTCGATTTCTACTCGGGCCTCGTGTACGAAGCAATCGGCCTCCCCGCCGATATGTTCACCGTCATGTTTGCGGTCGCACGGACCGTCGGATGGGTTGCACATTGGCTAGAGTTCGAGGTCGATCCGGACAAAAAGATCGCTCGCCCCCGGCAGCTCTTCGTAGGGTCCCCGCGCCGCGATCTTCCCTCCACCGATGCCTTGGCATAGAAGGGAGGTCACCAACCCGCCGGTATGATTATGCGGTGGCGTCGCCCGTGGCGGATTCGGCAGCGTACCCGGAGGAGGTGCGCGATCTCCTGAGAGCGTGCAATGAGATTCTGATGCTCGGCGAACCGCACATCTTTCGGGTGTGGAACAACACCGGACTTACCCTGACTCAGATCCGGATTCTTCGATCGCTGCGGGAAGGCCCCGTTCCGGCCGGCTTGCTGGCTGAGCTGGCCGGCGTTTCGGCACCCTCGCTGACCAGGATTCTCACCCGATTGGAGGAGCTTGGACTCGTCGTGCGTGAGGTGGACGCCATCGATCGCCGCAGGATCGAGGTTGCGCTCACCCGCGTAGGGTCGACTTTCTTCAAGGCTCCACCCATCCTGCGGTTCAGTGCCTTCGAACGCGCTGCGCGCCAGATGCCCTCGAGCGACAGGGTTCGGATCACACGCACGCTTCGCGAGCTTCGCGATGCGGTGCGGTCACAAATTCCGCAGGATGACGTCGCCGTCGGGTCTGGTCTGAGCTCCGAGCGAACTCTGAACTCGCTGGATCCCAATGCCGACACGTAGAAAGGGAGCCCACGCAGGGCCCCCCTGTATGTTCTTGCCGGACTGTGCGTAGATAAGGGCACCCGGTCGGTGGCTTTGATGGTCGCCACCAGGTTCGGTTGACCCGAATTGGTTGTCGGTGGCTTGTATACGCCGGAGTCCGCCGTCATGCGGTGGTACTGGTAGTAGACCAATAGAGAGGCCAACCGTAATTCCGCTCGAGAATCGTCAGCTTCGGTGGCGGCCGATGACTGCGACGCTGCAGACATTGGCGCTTGGAAACCCGCCTAGGTTGTGCGTCAGCCCGAGTACGGGTTCCTTCTGCAGCTGCCGACCTCCTGCCCTGCCCGTCATCTGCAGATAGAGTTCGTAAATCATCCTCAGCCCAGATGCGCCAATTGGATGTCCGAAGCATTTCAGGCCGCCGTCGATTTGGCACGGAAGGGTGCCGTCCGCGTCGTAAAAGCCCTCGAGAACATCGGCCACAGCACCACCCTCCGGTGAAATGAAGAGGTCTTCGACCGTGACCAGTTCCGTGATCGAGAAACAGTCGTGGACCTCGATCAAGCTCAACTGCGATCTCGGGTTCGTGATCCCAGCCTCCTCATAGGCCTTGCCGGCGGCATGACGAGCTGTGGCGATGTAGCTACCGTCCCAGGACTGGTGTGCAGATTCGGTGCCGTTCGAGACGGCCACCTGGATTGCCTTGACCGTAATAGGTTCCTTGCGGCCCAAACTGATTGCGATTTCAGGGGTCGTTACGATCGCGGCGGCAGCTCCGTCGCTGACGCCGCAGCAATCGTATAGACCGAGCGGGTCGGCCACCATGGGCGCGTTGAGGACAGTCTCGATATCGATGGGATAGCGAAGGTGAGCTTTCGGATTGAGAGTTGCATTCGCGTGACTCTTGACAGATATATGCGCCATGGCGCGTTTGAGATCGACCGAATCGATCCCATGCTTGGCCCGGTATGCCGTGGCCAGCTGGGCGAACGACCCGGGCGCTGAAACATTGGCCCAGTACATGTCGTTGACACGACCACGTGTTCGCTGTGGGAGGCCGCCGTAGCCGGCGTCCTTCAGCTTTTCGCTGCCCAGTGCCAGAGCAATGTCACACGCGCCTGCGGCAACCGCATAGACCGCCGCCCGGAATGCCTCTGTGCCTGAAGCGCACAGGTTCTCGACCCTAGTTACCGGAATGTAAGGTAGGCCGAGGGCCTGAGACATCGGCACGGACGACTTACCGACACTCTGCTCCTCCATACAGGTGGCAAACCACGCCGCATCGATGTCTTTAGTTTCGAGGCCTGCGTCTGCCAGGGCCTCTTGGTAGGCCTCGACCATCAGGTCCTCGGCGTCGTCCTCCCAGCGTTCGCCGAATTTCGAACAGCCCATGCCGAGAATGGCGACACGATCGCGAAGCCCGCTGGCCAAATCAGGCCAGTTCCTGAATGTTCTGAGGAGCCGCCTTCCAGAAGTAGCGACTGAACGCCCGCCGGGAGTCGTGATCTTTGATGCGAAACACCATACGCATCGGAGTGCCGATTTGAACATCGTCCTTGATCACGTTGGTGAAGTCCATCATGAGCCTGCCCCCGCCGTCGAAATCGATCATGCCATAGATAGCAGGGGGATCCGGGCTGTATGTGAGATTGTCAGAGGTAAAGCTGACGACTCGACCCACCGATTCCGCGAATGGGTGACTCTGTTGGCTGTCGACTGCATGGCAGTCTGGGTTAGCGCATGTTCGGGTGCGTGGTATTTGGAGGGTGCCGCAGACAGTGCACCGCCCCCCTTCGAACCCGGTCAGAAAATCCCGATGCCGATAGGCCGCCGTCATTGCCGTGCCCTTGTCTGCCTCCGCTCTGATTCCGGCGCCGATCTTCAACAGGCCGTTCAGGACCAGGTAGCGGGCATAAGGACAGAGTGAGCGCCGGGCCAACCACTTGGCGGCTCCAGTTCCACGTACTCGATACGGGATGATTGCGTCGGTCACCTCAAAAATCAGTGCGTCACCACCCTGACCAAATCCGATGACGAGGATTTTCTCCCCAGGCTTGGCAGTTTCAAGGGTGTTTATCAACATGAGTAGCGGGTGAGCTGCTCCGGTGTCACCGCATCGCGCCATCAGATTGTTGCTGATGCTGCCTTCTGGAACGCCAATCAGCTTGGCTACCGTTTCGGGGACCTTAGGCAGCGTGCACGGAAAGCAGAAGTGAGCGATGTCTTGGGCTCGTACCCCAGTTCTGTTCAGGACAGTCGCGACGAGGCGAGGGACAAGCTTGAGGTAGCCCTCGTCGCGAACCCACCGCTCCTCCCATTGATAGTCAAACTCCTCCCGTGCTGACCTGAAGTGGTCGACGAAGTCGACCGTTTGCGAGACCGAGCCGATCAGGCGCGCAACGCCCGCGCCGGCGGAAACGAGTACTGCGGCTGCGCCGTGACCAGTGGTCAATTCCTGGGCGGTGGCCGGCATGGCGGCGCGGCGGTCGGCCACAGTACACAGGGCGCTGCTATCGCCCGCCACAGCTAAGGCTGCCAGCAGTGCAGTTGTTCCGGCCCGCAGCGAGCCGGTCGTGTCTTGGGCGATGACCATTTCATCGAGACCGAGCGCACCCGCCACAACACCAGAGTTCAGCCGGTCGCTGAATGGAGCTGTGGTAGTTCCCATGTAGACGCCTTGCACACTCGCTCGGTCGACTCCGCTCAGACAGTCGCGCGCAGCCTCGACCGCCATGGTGATCGAGTCTTCGTCCCAGCCGGCAGACGAACGCTCCGACTGCGGTTGAGGCTTGACCGGATTGATCCAGGCGTGGGTATTGCTGATTTCCTGCCGGCTGACCCTCAGGGCGGGAATGTATGCGCCGAACGCCGCGATGCCGACTTCGGACTTCACTCGCGCCTGAGGAATGGACCGTCCTGCACAAGCACGCGCAGATTGTGACCTATTGTCACTCCGGCCGAGCGCCGGCCCACGACAATTGCTTAGCCTTCGCGCTGTGGCCGACGAGGAGATTGCCCCCGCGCACGGCACTCCGTCCGAGTTCCGGACTTCAGAAATGCGCGGAACCAGAGCTCGATGGGTGATCTTTGCGGGGACCTCGGTCGCGCTCACTCTGAGTGCCATCGACGGCACGGTGGTCGCGACCGCACTGCCAACGCTGACGCGCGAGCTCAGTGCCAGCGTCACCTGGAGCGCATGGACCATTACCGCTTACTCGCTGGGGATCATCACGGGGTTGCCGATCGCCGGGCGATTGAGCGATGTCCTCGGTCGCAAGCGGATGTTCCTCGCCTTTATTTCTCTGTTCACCGTGGCCTCGCTCGGATGCGGCCTCGTCGGCAACATATTTGTATTGATCATGCTGCGATTCGTTCAAGCCCTCGGAGGCGCAGGTCTGATGCCGTCCACCGCCGGCGTGCTGTCCGATCAGTTCGGATCTGCAAGGGACCGGCCGATCGGCCTGATGACCAGCATCTTTCCCCTAGGCGCCATGGTTGGGCCTGCGTTGGGAGGGTTGATCGTTACGTACTCTTCGTGGCGGCTCATCTTCTTCATCAACGTACCGCTGGGCATCGCCTTGATTCTGTTACTGGCGCGGCTGCTGCCTCCGGACCCGCCCCTCGGCAAGGGCCGGCTTCAAATCGACCTGATCGGGTCGGGCCTGATGATCCTGGCGATCTTGTCGATGATGCTTGGGCTCAACGAATTGGGCCAGGTTGGCACTCGATCGGCCTTACCCTGGGCCGTCCTTGGCCTCGCCGTCGTATTTGGTGCTGCATTCGTTGTGCGGCAGGAAACGGCACGTCACCCCATCCTGCCCCCCTCCCTGCTCAAGCAGAGGACGTTTGTCATCGTCAACGGGCTGAACATCATCTACGGCGCCGCGGCACTGGGCATCTTTAGCCTTCTGCCCCTGTACGCACAGGTCACCTTCGGGATGCGACCTCTGGAAGCTGGAGGATTGCTGACCATCCGCGCGGGAACTATGGCAATTGTTTCTACGGTCACTGCCCTGTGGCTCATACAGCGATTCGGCTACAGGCGACCGATGGCGCTGGGATTCTGTTTGCTGGCGTTAGGACTGATCGTCCTCTCGATCCGGCCTACAACGCTCGGGCCGTTTTTGTGGTTGAGCGTTTCGTGCGTCATTTGCGGGATCGGGATCGGGCTCTCGGGTCCGCCTTCGAACAACGCTGCCCTGCAGCTCATGCCAAGCCAGGTGGCTGCCATCTCGGGACTCCGGGCCACGTTTCGGCAAATCGGCGGCATTCTGGCCATCTCAGTCAGCGCCGAGATCATTAGCTCATCAGGACAAGGGGCAGGTGTTCTGCCGGCGGTGGCAGCAGCCCTTGCGCTGGTGACGCTGGCCGTCACGCCCGCGATCATTCGCGTTCCTGAAAGTCCGATGTTCAAACGCCGATCCTGACCTCTCGCTCGATCTAGGCTGCGCGGCGCCAGACGACGGAATCGTCGCCCTGGCGATAGATCTCACCCTTTGCCTCAAGGCATTCCAGATGCGCGAGCGTCTCTCCAAATGCCAGGAAGCGATGTCGGTCGTCGAGGTCGTCGAGGCGTTTAGAGCGCTGCACCCACGGGATGTTCGATGCCACGTCGAAGCCCGTTCGGCTACCACCGGCCAGCGCCAGACGAACGTCATCGAGCCTGACGGCGTGGTGTTGAAATTGGTGTTCGACCACCTCTGACAGGTTGCCGAACGGCTCGCCGTGGCCAGGCAGGCAGAGCGCCGGCTTCAGGGCGACGACACGCTCCAAAGCGCGCAGATATGCACCCAGCGGGTCGTAGGGCTGGTCTGGTCGCACGCTGATGTTGGAGCTTTCGTTGGGCAGGACGTGATCGCCCGTTATGAGCACACCGCCCGCCGGGTCGTGAAGACAGATGTGACCGGCGGTGTGTCCTGGGGTATGGACCACGATCCAGCGCGACGAGCCGACCGGGATCTCGTGCCCATCCTCAATGAACTCCCGTTTCATGATCGGCTCCGCAGCGGCGAGGCGGACGGCCGCGGCCATTCGCTTCGCGACCTTCAAAGGGGTTCCATGCCGGACCATCCATGAAGCGAGGCTGCCATTACCCCGCGACCGCTCATCGGCCTCTGCCAGGGTTAACCTCTCAGCCTGATGCATCACCACCGGCGCTCCCGTGAGCTGCTGGAGTGCCGCAGCACCTTCCGCATGGTCGCGGTGGCTGTGCGTCAAGACGATGGAAGTGACCTCGTGCGGCCGAACCCCGGCATGCGCGAGCAGGAGGCCGACGTGATCACCGGCTCCCCGAGGAGCAGCTGCAGTGTCGACTACGACCGCTGCGCTGCCGTTGGTCAGCAGATAGCAGTTGACTGTGTCCAGTGGCTTTGGGAAAACCACCGCGGCCCGATCGATCCCCGGGCGCAAGGTCCTGAAGGTTACTTGTGCCTGCTTGAAAGAGCCATTGCGATGTCTGTTCAACTAGCGTTCCCCGCGGCGAACGCCTTGGATTTCAAGCAACGCTTTCCGCGGCCGGCGGATGTTGGGTGATCCGCGGCATCTCACGCGTGGCCATCATGATCAGCATGGCGGCGCCCATGAACCCGGCCACCAGCAGCCACGCAAGCCGAAACGAGCCGCTCATATCGACCACCAATCCAAAGAGAAAAGGTCCGATGAGTATTCCCGGCTGCTGGATCATCAGCCCGAGGCCGACGCTGCGACCCTCTGTCCCCGGTTTGGCGAGCTCTGAGATGTACGAGATCTGGACCCCGTTCCAGCCGACTGCCCCGACAGCGCAAGCCAGTATGGCGACCACCAGTAACGGGATTGGCACGCTGGCCGGCATGACCGCAAGGGCAAGGCTCGCGACCGCACCAACGGTCGCCGCCATGAGAAGGGCCGGGCGCCGGCGGCCATGCATCAGCCGATCACTGACGACTCCCCAGAAAACTCGACCGGCCGCTCCGGCGAGCTGTGCCATCGCGAGAAAGAAGGCCGCCGTCGTCACCGATTGACTGCGATCATGAATCAGGTAGACGACCAGGTAAGTGAGCAGACAGATCTGGCTGCTGACGAGGAACAGTCCGCTGGCGGCTGCGACACGAATGTCCCGGGTCAGGACTTGGCGCAAGCTGCCGCTGTCAGCCGCCCGTTGGACCGTCTTGGGTCGAGACCGATATGCGGCGAGGCCGATCAGGGCGACAGCAATCGAGGCAGCGCCCGCGGCCACGATCGCCGCGCGCCAGCCGGCGCTGAGGGCGATCCAGGGAAGAAAGAGCGCCGCAAAGAATCCTCCGAGCGGGATGCCTGTCTGCCGGATGCTCATCACCATCCCACGGAATCGGAGGGCAAACGCTGATCTCACCGCAATGCTGCCGGCGGGCGTTGGCATCATGATGCCGGCGCCCATAAACAGGAGCGCGACCATGATCAGCGAAAGCGTGGGAGCAACGGCGCAGAGCAATGCAGCCACGCCGGCGACGATGCCTCCCAGGACCATTACGATGCGATCTCCGAACGCGTCCACCGCCCAGCCCGCGGCGGCGATCGTGAGAAAGCCACCCACAAATGGAAAATTGGAAAGCAGACCCGCTTCCGCGAATGTGAGGTG
>Ga0210394_10001876_pt1 | contig 31248 bp, 30 predicted proteins | sample IncBWC12MmetaG_FD_160121 | JGI IMG/M metagenome (GOLD analysis project Ga0210394, IMG submission 160121) | Forest soil microbial communities from Barre Woods Harvard Forest LTER site, Petersham, Massachusetts, United States - Inc-BW-C-12-M | ecosystem: Environmental > Terrestrial > Soil >... | reverse complement strand
GCGTTTGAGTTTTGGATTTTCGCGAATATCGGCCGTGCTTCCCTGTAGCACGAAGGCGCCGTTTTCGAGAATGTAGGCGCGGCTTGCGACCTCGAGGCTCTGCATGACGTTCTGCTCGACCAGCAACAGCGTGATGCCTTCGCCATTGAGGCGCCGGATCAAGGCGAACAGTTCCTCGACCAGGAGCGGCGACAGGCCGAGCGAGGGCTCATCAAGAATGAGCAGTCGCGGCTCGGCCATCAAGCCCCTGCCGATCGCCAGCATCTGCTGCTCGCCGCCGGACAAAGTGCCGGCGCGCTGCGCCTGCCGCTCGGCAAGCCGCGGAAAGATCGTGAACACACGCTCGCGATTCTGCTTGCGCCGGGCGCGGCCGCGCCGATAGCCGCCGAGATCAAGATTTTCGGCAACCGTCAGATCCGGAAATATGCAACGCCCTTCCGGCACGTGAATAAGCCCGCGCCCGACGATAGCAGCCGGCGTCTCGCGCTCGATGGCGCTGCCGGCGAATTGGATGGTGCCGCGCGAGGCGCGAAGCACGCCCGAGATGGCGCGATTGAGCGTCGATTTTCCCGCGCCGTTGGCGCCCAGTATCGCAACGATCTCGCCGGTGACGACAGCAAGATCGATATCGCGCAGCACCTCGGTTGCGCCATAGCCGGCGGCCAGCCCGCTGATGGCGAGGAGCGGCTCAGACATGGGCAGTTCCTACCGCCTTGAGGCGCGCTGCCGCGCCCCGGCCGAGATACGCCTCGATCACCCGCGCATCGCCGACCACGGCTTGCGGCGAGCCATCGGTGAGAATGCGGCCTTCCGCCAGCACGTAGACGTGTTGCGCCAGACTCATCACCGCCTGCATGACGTGCTCGATCATCACAATGGTGATGCCGCGGTCGGCGATGGCGCGGATCGTCGGCACCATCGCGATGAGCTCGGTTGGATTGAGTCCGGCCAAAACTTCGTCGAGCAGCAGGAGGCCGGGCTCTGTCGCCAGCGCGCGGGCAAGCTCCAGCCGCTTTCGCCCGGCGACCGTCAGGCTCGCGGCGGGCTTGCCCAGCAATTCGGCGAGACCAACCACCTGCGCAACTTGCGCGGCCGCATCGCGCGCCGCCGCGCGCGAGCGCCGCGACAAGTGCGCGCCGACCGCAATATTCTCGTGCACGGTCAGCCCGGCAAATGGCCGTACGATCTGGAACGTGCGGGCGATGCCGCGCCGCGCCAGCCGGTAAGGGGGAACGCCGGTAATATCCTCGCCGCGGTGACGAATGCGGCCGCTGCTCGGCGTCAGAAATCCGCTGATCATCGCGAACAAGGTCGTCTTGCCGGCGCCGTTCGGTCCGATCAGAGCGGTGATGCGCCCGGACTCGACATCGAGCGAGACATTATCCACGGCCAGCAATCCGCCGAAGCGTTTGCTGACACCATCGACGCGAAGCAGCGGCTCAGCCATGAGACTGCTCCGGTTGCAAGGATTTCGGGGCAGTGATTCGTTGCCACGCCTTGCGAAGCAGCCCGGCAATGCCGCTCGGGGCGAAAGCCACAATGAGAATGAGGACGCAGCCGTAGATGACCAGATCGAGCCCCGGCGCGTCGACGGCGACAAGTTTTGTCGCTTCGCCCAGCGTCTTGACCACGAGCGCGCCGAGCAGCGGGCCGAATACCGTGCCAGCGCCGCCGACGATGGGCGCAAGCAACGCCGCGATCGAAATCCAAGGGCCATAGGCGATGCCGGCATCGATGAACAGGAAATACTGGGCGTAGAAGCAGCCGCCCGCGGCGGCAATCGCCGCCGAGACCGTCATGGCGGCGAGCTTGACCAGCGTCGTATTCACGCCAAGCGCCCCGGCGGCGTCCTCGTTCTCGCGCAACGCGACCAGATAGGCGCCGAAGCGGCTGTCTTCGATCATGCGCATGATCACAAGCGATACGGCGACAAGGCCGAGAATGATCCAATAGAACGGCACGCGGCTTTGAAACTGCAACGCCTCGGGGCGCAGGTCGAGCTTGATCAGCGTCCCGACGCCGGCTCCGGTGATCGGCGCGACGCTGGCAACGATGCGCAGCACTTCGGCGAAAGCGAGCGTGACCAGCGCAAAGTACGAGCCCTTCAGCCCTGAACGGAAGCTCAGCCCACCGATGACCGCGCCGACCGCGGCGCCGGCAGCAATGCCGACGGCGAAACCGAGCCAGGCGTTGACGCCGTAGCGCACCTGGAGAATAGCGGTCGCATAGGCGCCGGTGCCGAAGAAGGCGGCGTGGCCGAACGAATACTGCCCGCCATAGCCGCCGAGCAGATTCCAGCCCTGGCCGACCAGCGCGGTCAACAGCGCCACCACCAGGAAATTGAGCACGACGTTGGACGCGGTGACAAACGGCACGGCGGCCAGCAGCGCCACCACAACGGCGATCGGCATGAACGCCTTCATGCCCGCTCTCCGAACAGGCCGCTCGGGCGCAACAGCAGAACCAGAATGAACATGACGAATATGCCGATCTGGCCGAGGGATTCGCCGAGATAAAGGCCCGAGAGGCTTTCCACCACGCCGACGAACAGTCCGGCGATCAACGCGCCGGCAACCGAGCCCATGCCGCCCAACACGACGATGGTGAAGGCGATCAGCACAAAGGCGTTGCCAGCGGTCGGATTGACGTAATAGCTCGGAATCAACAGGCATGCCGCAACCGCAACGCAGGCGGTGCCGAGGCCGAACGTCACCGCGTAGATGTGGCCGACGTCGATGCCCGACAGCTCGGCGCCGAACTTTTCCTTCGCCACCGCACGGATCGCTTTGCCGGTGTCGGTCAGGCGCATGAAAAGCCACAGCGCCAGCGTGACCAATATGACGACGGCAAACGCGACGACTCGGGGCACGGCGAGAAAGGCGGTGCCGACTTCGATCACGTCGAAGGCGTAAGGCAGGTTGATGGTGCGGGTATCGCCGCGGAAGGCGACGAGCAGCGCATTCTCGATGACGATCGCGAGCCCGAGCGTCACCAAAAGGATGTTGCGATCGTCGCCGTGGCCTGCCGGGCCGATGACAAAGCGTTGCAGCGCGTAGCCGAGCCCGAAAAACAGCACTGTCAGCGGGGTCGCCGCGAGATAGGGATCGAGGCCGAGCACCTTGTAGGCAAAGAACGCCGCGAACATGGCCGCGGTCAACAACGCGCCGTGGGCGAAGTTGATGATATGCAGCACGCCATAGATCAGCGTCAGCCCGAGCGCGATCAGGGCATACACTGCCCCGGTCATCAGTCCGTTGAGCACCGCCGGAACGAGGATGGCCGGTGACAGCATGAAGCGGATCCGCAGGGACGGCGCGCGTGCGGCACCATCCGTTACACCGGCGTCATGCCGGCGGCATCGGGAACACGGGCTTCGCCGAGGCAAACGCGGCGGGCAGGATCACCTGGATATCGTTGCCCAAAACTTGCGTGTTCACCGGCGCTGCGCCCTGGTTCTGGCCGTTGACGAACTTTGTCGGGCCATACGGCATCACGTGGCCTGCGAAGGTCGAGCTCTCCAGCGCCGCAGTGATCTTGGCGCGGTCGGCGCTTGCGGCGCGCTCCAGCGCGTCGGCGAGCAACAGTACGCACGAATAGTTCATGTAGACTTCGTAGGTGAAGAACTCGCCCTTGCCTTCGACCTTCTTTTTCAGCTCGATCGCCTTCGGATTCTTCGGATCGAACCAATGATTGCAATCCATGATGTATTGCGCGGCTTCAGGGAATTCCTTGACGAACTTGTAGGACGAGGCGGCGCCGCCGAGCACGGAATAGATGCCTTTCGGCCGCACGTGCTGCTGCTGCATGGTGCGCGCCAGGAGCACATATTCGTTATAATAATTCGCCGGAATGACGAGGTCGGGGTTCTGCGCCTTGATCTGCAGCACGACGTTGTTGAAGTCGCGGGTCGGCGTCGGATGCGGAATCGTTGCCAGCACCTGGAAGCCGCGGTCGGGCAGTTGCGCATTGAGCAATTTGGCCAGCCCCGAGCCGAACGCCGAGTCCTCGTGGACGATCACCGCCGTCTTGGCAACCTTGCCGGCCTGATCGTTGATGCTGACGAGATTGTCGAGCGCGGTCTTGGCAATGACGCCAAAGCCCGGGCCGAAGCGGAACGTGTTCTTCAGTCCGCGGGTGACGATGCTGTCGACGACGCCGACGTCGATGATATAGGGCAGATCGTAACGGGCGGCGGTCTGGCTCGCCGCCAGGCAGATGGCGCTGGCATAGCCGCCGACGATGGCGGCGACCTCCGCGGAGTTCATCTTTTCGACCTCGGCATTGCCGCCTTCCGGCGTCGACTGCGCGTCGCCGAGCACCGCCTCGATCTTGGCGCCGCCGAGCGCCTTGATGCCGCCCGCCGCATTGATCTCGTCGATCGCCATGGTCGCGCCGAGCCGGCCTTGCTGACCGGAATAGGACAGCGCACCCGATACCGGATGCAGGACGCCGACCTTCACCGCGGCCGCCTGCGCACGCGACACGACCGGCGCGTTGACCAGACCGGTGACGGCGACAGCGCCCAATCCGGTCGACTGCAGAAACCGGCGGCGGCTGACGCTCCAATATGGACGGGACATTGGCTTTCTCCCCCTGATGACCGGCCGGGAGACTAACATTAGTCCGATGGGCCTTGCTATATTGGCCTCCCCTCCTCCTCACGCGGCATCCGCTTTCGACATGACTGAAGCCCAAACCCTGATCGATAAATTGTGGGCCGCGCACGAAATCGTGCGCCGCGAGGACGGCGATTCGCTGCTCTGGGTGGATCGCCATTACGTGCATGAGGGCTCGTTCCACGCTTTCAGCCGGCTTGCCGAGCGTGGCGCGGCGGTTGCGGAGCCCGGTCTCACGTTCGGCGTGGCCGATCATTACGTGCCGACGCGAGCGCCCCGCGATAGCATCGGCAATCCCGTGATCGCGCGCATGGTGCGCCAGATGGATGAAAACGCCGCCAAGCACCGCATCAAGCTGTTCGGCCTCAACGATCGGCGGCAAGGTATTGTGCACGTGGTCGGGCCCGAGCAGGGCCTCACCCTCCCAGGCTTGCTGATCGTCTGCGGCGACAGCCATACCTCGACCCACGGCGCGCTTGGCGCATTCGCGTTTGGAATTGGCGCCTCGGAAGTTGCGCATGTGCTGATGACGCAGACGATCTGGCAGCGCCGGCCCAAACGCATGCGCATTACGCTCGACGGCAGAGCCGCGCCCGGCATCGGCGCCAAGGACGTCGTGCTCGCGATCATCGCCAAGATTGGCGCCGATGGCGCGACCAGTCATGCCATCGAGTTCGCCGGCTCCGCCATCCGCGCGTTGTCGATCGAGGGGCGGCTGACATTGTGCAACATGTCGATCGAGGCCGGGGCGCGCTGCGGCATGGTTGCGCCCGACCAAGTGACATTTGCATACGTGAAGGACCGGCCCTTCGCGCCCAAAGGGACGGCGTTCGATCAGGCGGTCGAAGCCTGGTCCGAGCTCAAGACCGACGACGGCGCCACATTCGACCGCGAGGTTGCGCTCGATGCCGCAGCGATCGCGCCGGTCGTCACCTGGGGGACGAGCCCGCAACACGCTTTGCCGATCGATGGCAGCGTGCCGGATCCCGCAGGCGAGGCAGATTCGGCGCGCGCCAACGAACTGCGCGAGGCCATCGACTATATGGGCCTGCACCCGGGCCAAAAACTTGCGGCGATTGCGATCGATCGCGCCTTCATCGGGTCATGCACCAATGCGCGGATCGAGGATTTGCGAGCTGCGGCCGCGGTGCTCGCCGGCCGCACCAGCAAGGTGCCCGGACTAGTGTCGCCCGGCTCGTCGTTGGTCAAACGCCAGGCCGAGGACGAAGGGCTCGACCGCATTTTCCGCGACGCCGGCCTGGAATGGGGCGAATCCGGCTGTTCGATGTGCGTCGGTATCAACGGCGATATCGTCGCGCCCGGCGAGCGCTGCGCCTCGACTACCAATCGCAATTTTCGCGGCCGGCAGGGTCCCGGCGCGCGCACGCATCTGATGTCGCCGACCATGGTCGCGGCGGCTGCAGTGGCTGGGCACCTGTCGGACGTCCGGCCGCTACTGACCGGCCGAAAGGTTTGAGCGCCATGGACAAATTCACCCGCATAACCGCGGCCGCCTGCCCGCTGAACGTCACCAACATCAATACCGATCAGTTGCTGCCCGCACGTTATCTCAAATGGCCGCGCGCGGCAGGTCTCGGCAAGGTGTTGCTGCAAGACCTGCGCTTCGATTCCGCAGGCCGCGAGCAGCCGAATTTCCCGCTCAACCGGCCGCAATGGCGGGAGGCTAAAATCATCGTCGCCGGCCGCAATTTCGGTTGCGGCTCGTCGCGCGAGTCCGCCGTTTATGCGCTGTACGACTACGGCATTCGCTGTGTGATCGCGCCGTCGTTCGGCGACATCTTTGCCGGCAATTCCGTTCAGAATGGGCTGCTCACCGCCGCCGTTTCCGACGACGCGGCGGCGGAGCTCATGGCACAGCTGGCATCGACGCCGGGAACACCCGTCACCGTCGACCTCGAACAGCAGACTATTTCATGCGGCAATCACAGCTATGGTTTCAGCATCGATCCGGTCCGGCGGTTGCGGCTACTCAATGGCTGGGACGACATCGCGCTCACCGAAAGCTTCGCCGATCGGATCGCGGCATTCAAAGCGGTGGATCGCAGTCATCGCAGGTGGGCTTTGCCGTCTGAATAGCAGGCCTGCGTCATGCAGTTGCCATTACGGCGGCGCCGAACTGGAAGCCGGCTTGCTGTCACAGCTGGCCAGCGCGCTGACGATCGGCAGCAGAAAAACCAAAGGCACAATGCGGTTCATGGGTTTATTTCTCCAACACATTGCGATCCGGAGCCGCCAAAAAACCATGCAGCGCGGCGACGACCTGCGCGCCCTCGCCGACCGACGCAGCGACGCGTTTGACCGAGCCCGAGCGGACGTCACCGATGGCGAAGACGCCCGGGCAACTCGTCTCCAGCAAGCGGCGATTGCCACCAGCCTCCGTGCCGGTCAGCACGAAACCTTTGGCGTCGAGCGCTACGCCTGAACCGGCGAGCCAATCGGTGTTCGGATCCGCACCGATGAAGAGGAACATGTGGCGGATCGGGCGCCGCACTTCCTCGCCTGAGGAGCCTTGCCGCCAGCGCACGGCCTCCAGCATGCCATCGGCGCCTTCGAGGCCGGTGATCTGCGTTCGCGTCAGCACTTCCACATTGGAAAGTCCTTTGATGCGATCGACGAGATAGCTCGACATATTTGCGCTCAGGTCCGCGCCGCGCACGATGAGCCAGACTTTGGCGACCTGGCTTGCCAAATAGACCACCGCCTGCCCAGCCGAATTGCCGGCGCCGACCAAGGCAACCTCCTGCCCGGAGCAAAGTTTCGCCTCTAAGGGCGATGCCCAATAATGCACGCTCGAAGACTCGAACGCCTCCAGATTCTTCACGGCAAGCCGCCGGTATCGAACGCCGCTTGCGATCACGACCGAGCGGGCGCGAGCGCGTTCGCTGTTGAAGAGATTGAGAACGAAGGGACTCGAGTCGGCCGGCGTCTGCAGGCTGGTCGCCTCGTCGGGAATGGCCATTTCCACGCCGAATTTCTGCGCCTGGTTATAGGCGCGCGCCATCAGCGCAATGCCGCTGATGCCGGTCGGAAAGCCAAGATAATTCTCGATCCGGGCCGAAGCGCCGGCTTGACCGCCGAAGGCACGGCAATCCAACACCAAAGCGGAGAGCCCTTCCGAACCGGCATAAACCGCAGCCGCCAGGCCCGCGGGCCCGGCGCCGATGATGACGACGTCATAGATGCGATCGGGATCGATCGGCCCGACCAGGCCGATGCAACGGGCAAGCTCGTCCTCGCCGGGATTGCGCAGCAGTTGGCCGCCCGGGCACAACACGATCGGCAGTTGGCCGGGGTCGACATGGAAGCGCTCGATCAGCGCTTTCGCCTCCGGGTCGGTCACCGCGTTCAGTGTTTGGTGTGGATGGCCATTGCGGCGGAGAAAGTTTTCCAGCCGAAGCACATCGCCGCTCTCGGCCCGGCCGACGATCACCGGGCCGCCGGCGCCGGTCTCGAGCAGGCCGACGCGGCGCAGGATCAAGGCGCGCATGATCCGCTCGCCGAGCTCCGCCTCCGCGATCAGTAAGGCGCGCAGCCGATCCGGCGAAATGATCAGGGCCTGCACCGGTCCGCGTGCGCGGGCGTCCACCAGGGAGGGGTGACCCGCCAATTGCGCCAGTTCACCCAAAAATGCGCCGGGGCCATGGGTGACGATGACCGCGCCGCGGCCCGACCGGTCGTGCTGGGTGACCTCGACTTCGCCGGAGAGGATGATGCTCAGCCCATGGCCGACGTTGCCGACGCTGGCGAGAGCTTCGCCGGTGCCAATTGATTGCACCTCGCCAAATCGCCGAACCCGCTCGATTTCCGACGTTTCCAAATTGGGAAACATCTGGTCGTGGCGCGTATCGATGATCGATTTGGAAGGCACAACCATATTTATTTGTAACCGCCTCTGGGCGCTAGAGCGCGTACGCATAAATAAGGGCGGCCGGCAACGGCTAGTCAATGTCCAGTTTGAAGCCCATCAGAGGCTCAAGTCAGGCATCGCGCCAAGTCATCGCCGCCGATTGGCTCACGGGAGTGTACAATAAGCGGCCCGATTAGGGGTGGTTGGCTGAGCTAAATTAACCCGGACCTATCTCGAACAATGCAATTCGAGAGAGTTTGGAACGCGCGCAACAAGGAGACGTTACATGATCCGAAAGGCAAAAGCGGTTTGGCGCGGCACGGGTCGCGCCGGCAGCGGCAATCTTTCCACCGATTCCGGCGTGCTCGCAGACACGCCGTATTCTTTCCGGACCCGCTTCGAGAACGAGAAGGGCACCAACCCCGAAGAGCTCATCGCTGCGGCCCACGCCGGCTGCTTCACCATGGCGCTGGCCTTTGGGCTGCAGGCCGGCGGCTACACGCCGACCGAGCTCACCACCGAGGCCGCGGTCACGCTCGAACCTGAAGGCCAAGGTTTCCGCATCAGCCGGTCGGCTCTGACGTTACGCGCCCAAGTGCCGAATCTGGACGAAGCTGCGTTTGCCCGCATGGCGAGCGATGCCGAGAAGAACTGCCCGGTCTCCAAGGTCCTTAACGCGGCGATCACCTTGGACGCCAAATTGATCTGAGGGGCAATTGAACATGCCGGAATAAGGAGGACAGCGGGGGCGAAAGTAAGACACCAAAATGGGCCGCCGCGAATCGGCGGCAGCCGCGGTCGTGTCGGAAACCCATTCGAACTCTCGTCAGTTCGCAACCGAATTCAATTTTTCCAACGTCCCGGAAATCATGGTGTCCGGATAGATCTCTTTGAGCCGCGGATAGACCTCACGCGCGAACATGCGGATGCCATGGACCGTATCGTCGTGCTCGAGGAAACCCGCCTGTCCCATGATGAGCAGGTGGCCATAGCCGCCGACATAGTCCCAATGCTTCCTGATCTGCTCCAAGACCTGATCGGGCGTGCCGGCGAACATCGTGCCGGCCTCGATCGCGCCGTCCACCGTGGCTTGCTTGGTGCCGAAGGCGCTGACCACGTTGTGCGCGCCGCGTGCCAATTGCACGTTCATCGCCACCGGTACATAGCCGGGCGGATTGGAAAAGTGCGGCGGCACCTTGTTGGCGGTGATGTACCACAGCAATTTTTCCGCGCCGGCACGCGCCTTTGCCTCGGTCTGACCGACATAGATCAGCGCCGCATAGGCCAGCCGGTCGATCGGCGCGTCTTGGCCGCGTCCGGCCTCGCGCCAACCGCGGCGATACCCTTCGTAAATACGCTTGGTTGTGTCGAACCCGGTGAGAAATGTCGCCTGGATGTAACCGTGCGCTCCCACCTGCGCGGCGCCGCCCGTGCTCGTCGTACTGACCCAGATCGGCGGATGCGGCTGCTGAATCGGGCGCGGCCAGATATTGATCGCGCGATGGTGGAAGAAGCGGCCTTCGTGGCTGAACGGGCCGTCGTGATGGGTCCAGCATTTGACGATGAGATCGAGCGCCTCCCAATGACGCTCGTTCATCCGCACCGGATTGCTGTTCGCCGGCAAAATCTCATAGGGCACGCCACGCACGAAGCCGGCCTCCAGGCGGCCGTGTGAGAGCACATCGACCATCGCCATCTCTTCGGCGACGCGAACCGGCTGCCGTCGGTTGGCGATCGGATTACCGAGGATCAACAGACGCGCCTTCTTGCTCAGGCGGGCGAGCGCCGCCAGCATCAGCGGCGCGGCGGGATCGACGCAGGTCGCGGTCTGATGATGCTCGTTGAGCATGATCTCCACGCCTTCGTCTTCGGCGATCAGCCATTCGTCGATGTAGCGGTCGTACAGCGCCGCGCCCTTGGCGGGATCGTAGATGCGATTGGGCAGCGATACCCGGATCGACGGATAGCTATCCACCGGCGGCAGGTAAGGATAGGCGGTTTCGCTGAAATGCCACGCGCGCATGCTACTCTCCAAGAAAATTTACGACGGCGGCGGTAAAGGCCGCGGGCTGCTCCAGCTGCGGCACGTGGCCGGCGGCTTTGATCGTGATCGTGCGCGCGTTCGGCAGCAGGCGGGCATAGGCGTCGAGATAGGATTGCGACACCAGCCCGTCGCTTTCGCCGCGGATGAAGAGGGCAGGAGCCGCGACGCGGTGCAGACGCCGCTTGAGCTTCGGATTGTGCATCCACGGCTCCCAGGTCAGCAACGCGAGCGTCTCGCGCGCGCGGAACATAGCGGCGAGCTCGTCGTCCGACATTTTCGCGGTGTCGCGCTTCATCCGCTCGGGGTCGTGAAAGGTCAGTTTCAGCGCGTCCGCCTCCGGCATGGCGAAGATGTCAGGAATATCGAGCTTGTCAGGCGGCCCGACCTTGATGCCCACAGGTCCAGCGAAGACGATGCGGCGAAAACGCTCCGGCGATTTGGTCGCCATTTCGGCGGCGATCCAGCCCCCGATCGAACAGCCGACGAGGTCGATGCCGTCGAGTTTCAGGATATCCATCAATTCGAGATAGAGATGGGCAATATCGTCAATGCTATCGAGCCAATCCGGCAGGCTCGACTTGCCAAAGCCCGGATGCGTCGGTGCGACGAAGCGGCGCTTTTCGGACAGCGGCGCCACGAACGGTTGCTGCGGACTGAAACCTCCGCCGCCATGCAGGAACAGAACGGGACGCGCCGCCCCTTGGCCGGTATCGAGTAATTCAAGCTCGATGTCTGCTATTCTCAGCTTGGTCGATTGCACGCGATTGCCTCCCGTGGCGAAGCCCGTTGCAAACCCATGGCCGTTTGAAACCCCATGGCGGCCGGGATCGCCTTATGGCGCAAGCGTTGCACATCGACTCCGCGAAAGGAATGCCGCCGCAGGAATGGCTGCATCGCGCCTGCGCCCTACACGCTCAAATAATTGCGCAGCACGAACTCGTTGTTTTCAAGCTCCGCCGCGCTACCGGAAAAGCAGATTTCGCCTTTGTTCAAGACGTGGTGGCGGTCGCCGACCGCAAAGGCGGTGCGCAAACTCTGCTCGACCAGGAGGATGGCCAGGCCCTCCTGCTTGAGCCGCGCCAGCACTTCGATGATCTGCTGCACGATCATCGGCGCCAGCCCTTCCGAGGGCTCATCGAGCAGGAGCATGGACGGATTGAGCATCAAGGCGCGCGCGATCGAAAGCATCTGCTGCTCGCCGCCGGAAAGCTGGAAACCGAGATTGCGTTCGCGCGCACGCAAAACGGGAAAAAGATCGAAAATGCGCTGCAGCGTCCAAAAGCCTTTGCCGCCCGCTCGCGCGAACACGGTCAGGTTCTCCCGCACCGTCAGGCTCGGAAAGATGCCGCGCTCCTGCGGCACGAAGCCGAAGCCGAGTCGCGCTATCGCGTAGGGCGGCAAGCCGGCGATGTCGCGATCGCGGTAGCGGATACGGCCGGGCCGCGGCTGCAAATATCCCATGACGGTGAGGATCGTCGTGGTCTTGCCGGCTCCGTTGCGGCCGAGCAGGCAGACGATCTCGCCCTCCCCCACCGACAGCGAGACGCCGTGAAGAATGTGGCTGTCGCCGTAATAGGCGTTGATGTTCTCGATCTCGAGCATCAGTGCACCGTCCCGAGATAGACTTCGCGCACTCGGGCGTTGGCCTGGATTTCCGCGGGCGTGCCCGTGGCCAGCACCTTGCCGTAGTAAAGGACCGTAATTCGGTCGGCGACCGAGAACACCACCTTCATGTCGTGCTCGATCATCAGGATCGACAAGGTCCGCGGCAGCGTCCCGATCAGGCCGATCATGCGCTCGGTTTCGCTTGGCGACATACCCGACGTCGGCTCGTCCAGCAAAAGCAGGTCGGGCTCGCCGGCGAGCGCTAATGCGATTTCAAGCTGGCGCTGCTCGCCATAGGACAAATTGCGAACGAGCCGCGCGCCGTCGCCGTCGAGATGAACCCGCGCCATCAAGTCCCCGGCGCGCTTGGAAAGCGTGCTGTCGCGGCCGACTGGCGTGAAGAAGTCGAGCGGATGGCCGCGCCGGACCGCTAACGCCAGACGGATATTCTCGATCACGCTGAGATTCTGGAACAGGTTGTTGCGTTGAAACGTGCGTGCCACGCCCATGCGGCTGATCCGGTGCGGCGACGAGCCGGTGATATCGCGCTCCTTCAACAGAATGCGGCCCGAGCTCGGCTGCAGCTGACCGCCGATCTGATTGACCAGGCTGGTCTTGCCGGCGCCGTTGGGCCCGATGATCACGTGCCGTTCGCCCGCCGCGACGGCGAGGTCGACGTCGTCGGTCACGACCAGGCTGCCGAACGATTTGTTGAGATGATCGAGGCGCAAGACATTCATGGCTGCACCCGCCGCCACCGCAACGTCCGCAGCGCGCCCCACAGGCCGCCGGGGAAGAACATCACGCAGCAGATAAACGTGACCCCGATGATGGCAAGCCAATGCTCGCTGTAGGAGCTGACCACGTTTTTCATCAAAAGGACGAGAGCGGCGCCCACCGCCGGACCGATCAACGTGCCGGCGCCGCCGAGCATGGTCATGATCAGAATATCGCCAGACGCCGTCCAATAGACCGCGTCGGCGGAGATGAAACCGTTGAAGATGGCGTAAAGCCCGCCGGCAAGGCCGGCGATCGCGCCGGCGATCGTAAACGAGACGAGCTTGTAGGCGCGGGTCGGATAGCCGATCGCCGCCATGCGCTGCTCGTTTTCACGGATGCCGACAAAGGCGTGACCGAGCGGCGCGTTCAGCAAACGTCGCAGGCCCCAGTAAGCGAGCGCAAAGAAGCTCAGCGCCATGAAATACATCACCAGCGAATTGGACAGGTCGAAACCGAAGAAGCTCGGCTTCTCGGCGATCGCTATGCCGTCCGAGCCGCCGGTGACGTCGCGCCATTTCAGCGCCACCGAGAACACCAGCTGCGAGAAGGCAAGCGTGAGCATCAAAAACGGGATGCCGGCCGTGCGCACACAAAAAAAGCCGATCAGCGCCGCTCCGCAGCCGGCGATGGCGGTACCTGCGACAACGCCGAGCCAGGCATTGATGCCGAATTGAACGCCGAGGACCGCCGCCGCATAAGCGCCCAATCCGAAGAAGGCGGCGTGCCCGAGCGACATCAGCCCGGTGAAGCCAAGCAAGAGATCGAGGCTCATGGCGAAGATCGCGAAAATGTAAATTTCCGACACCAGCGCGCGGGGATAATCGGTCATCAGGAACGGCAGCACCAGCAACGCCAGCAGCATTGCAAATTCGGCGGCGCGCGTCTGCAGCGTGCTGGGCCGGCTCGTGGTGGCGACGGCAGGCGCAATCGCGACGTCGGAATATTTGATGCCGAACAGGCCTTGCGGCCGGATCAGCAGCACCGCCGTCATGGCGAGATAGATCAGGAAAAGCGCGATACTCTGGAAATACGCTTTGCCGAACGTATCGGCGACGCCGATCAAGAGGCTGCCGACGAAAGCGCCGCGCAAGCTGCCCATGCCGCCGATGACGATGACGATGAAGGCCGGAATGAGGATTTCAGAATCCATTCCGGGATAAAGGCCGAGCACCGGCGCGGCCGCGATGCCACCGAGCGCCGCGAGCGCCACGCCGAAGCCGAAGATTCCGGTGAACAGCGCCGGGATGTTGGCGCCGAGGCCGGCGGCCATGACCGCGTTGTCGACGCCGGCGCGGACCATGGCGCCGATGCGGCTGCGTTCCAGAAACAGCCACAACAGCAATGCGATCGCGAAGCCGAAACCGATCAGGCACAGCCGATACGCGGAAAACACGCCGAGCCCGATCTGCACCGCGCCCTGCAACGACGGCGGCACCGGCAAGCGCAGCACCGTGCGGCCCCACAGCGTTTGCACGAGATCGAGGAACACGAAGGTGAAACCGAACGTCAGCAGCACCTGATCGAGATGGCCGCGGCGATAAAGCGGCCGCAGGAACAACAGCTCCATCAGGACGCCGAGCGCGGTCACCGGAATCGGCGCCAGGACCAGCGCCCACCAGAAGCTGCCGGTGATCTTGAAGATCGACAGCCCGAAATACGCGCCCAGCATGAAAAACGAGCCATGCGCCAGGCTGACGACATTCATCAGACCGAAGATGAGCGAAAGGCCGGCCGCGATCAGGAACAGCAGGACGCCGTACACCAGCCCGTTCAGAAGCTGGGCGACAAACACCTCCATGCGTGCCTCGGCCGTTCAGCGTGATGCGCGCTTTCAGTCGAGCTTCTTGCCCGGATCCTGGACGTCCTTGGCGGTGGAGAGAATTTTGGTCGAAATCCCGCTGCCGCTGTCGATGACCTGACAGATATAGATGTCCTGGATCGGATTGTGCGTCTCCGGGTCCATGCGGAACGGGCCGCGCGGCGCATTGAATTTGACCTTGGACATCGCCTCGGCGAGCTTGTCCTTGTTGCTCGCGTCGCCGCCGGTCATCTTCAGCGCCTCGCCGATCGTCTTGGCCGAGACATAGCCATAGTCCGCGAACAGATCCGGCGAGATTTTATATTTGGCCTTGAAGTTCGCCGCAAACTCCTTGCTCTCCGGGTTGTCGACGGTATCGACATAAGTGAGCGCCGAAATCACGCCGACGGCGGCCTTGCCGAGCGCGCTCACCGTCTGCGAGTCGATGATGGTGAAGCCGGTCAACGGCATCTTCTCTTTCAGGCCGAATTCGGAATATTGCTGGATGAAGCGGACCGCGTCGGCGCCGGGCATGAAATCGTAGGTCACTGGCGGATTGATCGACTTGATGTCGGTCAGATATGGGCTGTAATCGGTGGTGTTGAGCGGCGGCCAGATTTCCTTGAGCACCTTGCCTCCCCTGGCGAGGTAGGGCCGCTTGAACTGCGCCATGACATCGCGGCCGCCGGCATAGTCGGACGCCGTGGTGACGATCTCTTTGCCGAGGTTGTCGTAGATATAGTTCGCCATCGGCGTGGAGAGCTGAAACGTCGAGATCGAGGTGCGGAACAGATAGGGATAGCGATCCCAGGTGATGGCGTCGGTGCCGGCGCCGGACACTACGTAGAACGCCTTTTGCTGCTTCATGTAGTTGAGCACAGCCAGTGCGACGTTGCTGGCCTGAATGCCCATCACCAGATCGACATTGTCGCTCTCGACGAGCTTCTTGGCCTTTTGCAGGCCGACCTGCGGATTGAACTGGTCGTCTTCCTTGATGATCTCGATCTTGCGGCCGGCGACGGTCCAATTGATGCTGTCGAAATAGAGGCTCATGCCGTTGAAATTGTTTGCGCCGGCATAGGCAAGTCCACCGGTATAGGAATTGATGTTGCCGATCCGGATCGGCGCATTCGCCTGCGCCAGCACCCGCGGCGCGGCCAAGGTGGTGACCAGCGCGGCGCCGGCGCCGGCTGAAGTCCTCATGAATAGTCTGCGTGAAAATCGGCTTGCTGGTGAATTCTGTTTTTTCATGGCGGCCCTCCCTCGGCCGTGGCGTCTGCGTCAGCGGCCATCGCCATACTAGGCGGTACGAGATGCAGATCGCTAGAGGCGTTTCGGGCGAGTTGACCGTTCCGCTACGCAGACCGATGATCGAATGTCCGAGCGGCAAAGTTGTATCGGCGAACGGAAGCAAGCGCTCGAGGCGCGGTTCGAGCGGATGGGGACGGCATGAGCCTGGAATTCGGCATTTTCGATCATCTCGACCGCAATGATCTGCCGTTGCGCGAGTATTACGAAGAGCGGCTGAAGGTCATCGAGGCATTCGATCGTTCCGGCTTTTACGCCTATCACGTCGCCGAGCACCACTTCACGCCACTGGGCATGGCGCCCTCGCCCAGCGTATTCCTCTCCGCGATCGGGCAGCGCACGACGCGGCTGCGCTTCGGCACATTCGTCTATGCGCTACCGGTGCACCATCCTTTGCGGCTGCTCGAGGAAATCTGCATGCTCGATCACTTGAGCGGCGGCCGCCTGGAAATCGGCTTCGGCCGCGGCTCCGTGCCGTTCGAGATTTCCTACTACGGCCAGAACGCCGAGGAGCGGCAGCAGATTTACGCCGAGCGTCTCGAGCTCATTCTCAAGGCATTTACGGTCGGGACACTGAGCTGGAACGGACGCTACGACCAGTTCGAGAATGTCCCCATGGAATTCGCGCCATTGCAGAAACCACATCCCCCGCTGTGGTATGGCGCCCATTCGCCGGACAGCGCCGAACGCGCCGCCCGCACGGGTTTGAACATGGTCACCAACGACATGCCCGCCAATGCGCGAGCGATCATCGCTCGCTACAGAGAGGTTTGGCGCGAGACGCAAGGCTCAGCGACACCGCCGAAAATGGGCATGGTCCGGTTCATCGTCGTTGCCGATAGCGATGCGCGGGCACTGGCGAGCGCGCGCCGCGCTTATTTGCGCTGGCGGTCGAGCTTTACTTATCTGTCGGAAATGAACGGCACTATACCGGACTCGCCGTTGCGCGCCGACAGCTTCGATACGCTGATCAAACAGGGGCAGGCGATCGCCGGTTCGCCGGAAACGGTGCGCGCGTTCCTCGCGGCGCAGGTCGAGGACAGCGGCGCAAATTACATCGTCGGGCAATTCTGTTTCGGCGATCTCAAACTTGACGAAATGCTGCATTCGGTCGAGCTATTCGCGGCCCAAGTCGCACCGAAGCTGCAAATCGCATTCAAGAATTGAGGAAAACGCAGCGATGGCCGCAGGCGTGAAAGAGCGGGCGGCATAGCAAACAGGTGTCCGCCATACCAACTGAGAACAAATTCGACAGCCTCGTTGTCGAGGCAGTAGCGCATCACGAAGCCGGCCGCCTGCAACAGGCCGAAGCAGCTTATCGTGCCGCGCTCGTCCTTTCGCCCGGCCACGTCATTGCCACGCACAACCTCGGCGTCATTGCGGCGACCCAAGGTCAGCAGGACACCGCCATCTCCTGTTTCGACAAAGTGATCGCCCGCGAGCCGGATTATGTTTCAGCCCACTATAACCGGGCCGCAGCGCTTCAGGCGCTCGGTCGCAATCGGGATGCCATCAAGGGTTTTAGTCGCGTGGGTATTTTGGAGCCCGGTCACTATGATGCTCACCGGGCGCTCGGCCTCTTATGGCTGTCGGAGGGCCATCGAGAACGATCGCTTGATCATTTTGCCCGCACTTACGAATTGCGACGAGGCGAAGATCGGTTGGATGAATCCCAATCCCTGACCTATGCAACGCACGATAAGCTTCGGCACGATGCTGAACAATTCCGCTATCTGGCGGAACACCGCCGCAATCGCTCGCGGTTCGATGCATTGGGGCGAGCCTATGAAGCGGTGGCGAAAGAGATCCCGGAACAGCCGACAAAACTCTCCGGTCAGCAGTTGACGATGCTGGGGGGCGATTACAATACCGCCATCTCTATTCGTGACGCGCCCGAACTGGCTGACGGTGCGGTGAGCGAACGGACCGATATCGCAGCCCTCACGCAAAGCTTCGGAGAAGGCGCGATGGGTGCGGTTTATTTTGACGATCTGCTCACACCTGCCGCACTGCTCGAACTGAGGCGATATTTGCTCGAAAGCACGATCTGGCACGACTTCAGTCACATCGGTGGCTTCGTCGCCTCGTATCTTGAGGATGGTTTAGCTTGCCCGCTCATACTTCAGATCGCCGACGAGCTTCGCAGGACCTTTCCCGATCTGTTGGCGAAACATCCCTTATCGCAAGCCTGGGCGTTCAAGGGGCTGCGCGCCGATTCAGCGGTCGATGTCCACGCCGACGATGCTGCCATCAGCGTCAATTTCTGGGTCACGCCCACAAGTGCCAACCTCAATCCCCACCACGGCGGGCTGGCGGTCTGCCGGGTCCCCCCGCCGCGCGATTGGGTGCTCAGGGGTTACGAAGCTGACAAAGAGCGCACTGTAGCATTTTTGGAACAAAATGCTGTTAATACCCTGATCGTCCCCTATCGTGAAAACCGCGCTGTCCTGTTTGAATCCCGTCTGTTTCATCAATCCGATCAGCCAAAATTTGCATCAAACTACCAGAATTATAGGATAAATTTGACTTTCTTATTCGGGCGATACGCGCGATGAAAAGCGACAGCGGAACGCTTTCCGTCCTTAGGAAAACCTCCGTATCGACCATACCAAAATTGACACACCGGCCAATTTTGCCCTATAGGATTAGGCTCTGTAGGAGTCTTTGGCCCGCGCCAACCGCCCCCATATCGAGCGGAAAGACGAGGCATGCCGTCCGAATCCACGCGGAACTACACCGACTCGGCGCTCCGCATTGGTGACCGGGATAACTACCCGCAGCGGCTGGTCGGCGAGTTCATCGCGACAGTCGTGTCAAACAGTCCGGTCAACGATGAATACAGACATCTGGTCCTGGCTGTTCATCAGCATGCTTTGAAGGCCTATGCGGGGCAGATGTTCCATTTGCTGTGCCCATCGCCGGACGGCGCGGAGGTCTGGATGCGGCGGCCCATGAGCGTTTATCGCGTCGACAAGTCGGCCGGCCACGTCGAATTCCTTTACAAGATCGAAGGACGCGGAACGCGCGGTATCGCCACGCTCGCTCCAGGTGATGACTTCAACATCGCCGGCCCTCTTGGTGTCGGTTTTAAGCTGCAGCCGGGATGGCGAAACATCGTCGTGCTTGGCCGCGGAGTCGGCCTCGCCACTCTCGCACCGCTGTCGCAACTCGCGGCGGATTGCAGTGTCGGCGTGACCGCAATTCTGAGTGCACGCAATCCTGAAGTCGTGATGTCGCGGCAGTTGTTCGAGGGGCTCGGCGCACGAACAATCACAGTCCTCGATACCGACAACAGCAGCGCTGTCGAAAACGTGGCGAGGATCATTGAAGGGCTGATCGCAGAGCGAAAAGCGGATGCCTTCTTTACATGTGGCTCCAATCGGCTCCTCAAGCTGATGCAGCGGATTGGCAAAAAACACGGCATTCCCGGCCAAGTGGCCGTGGAACAGATCATGGTGTGCGGGTTCGGAGCCTGTTACGTTTGCGTTCGCACATTCGAGGTCGATGGAAAACAGGTGCTCAAGCGCGTTTGCCGTGACGGCCCCGTGTTCAATATGCAGGAGGCCGTGGGATGGTAGATCTGACGGTAAAAATCGGCGACATCACGCTGCAAAATCCGGTGACTCCCGCTTCCGGCGCATTCTCGTGGGAATACAATGACGTCATCGATCTCAACCGCCTTGGCGGGCTGGTAGCGAAAACCATCTGTCGTGAACCGAGGCTCGGCAATCCGACGCCTCGCATGGCCGAGACGGAAGGCGGGATCATTCAATCGATCGGGCTGCCGGGTAAAGGCGTCAATTATTTCGTCGATCACATCGTTCCCGAATATGCGAAGTTCAAGCCGCCGCTGATCGTCAGCGTTTCATCGGAAAGCATTGAGGATTTCGCCGCGCTCGCTCACGAGTTGAGCGTACCGGACGTTGACGTGATCGAGGCGAATATTTCCTGCCCGACTCGCAATTCCAGCGGCGGAAATTTCGCGCTGCACGAGGGCTATACCAGGGACTGCATCAAGGCGATCCGCGCCAAGACCAAAAAGCCCCTGTGGGTGAAATTGTCGCCCAACGCCGGCGACATCGTTTCGATCGCACAGGCTGCCGAGGAAGCCGGCGCGGATTGCCTCGTGATCGCCAACACATTTCTGTCGCTCAAAATCCGGACCGACAATTTCCGGCCGGCTCTCGGCAACAAGTTCGGTGGCCTGGTTTCTCCGGCGCTCAAGCCAATCATCCTGCGGATGGTCTACCAGGTCGCCAAGGTCGTCAAAATTCCAATCATCGGAATCGGCGGCGTGACCAAAGCCGAAGACGTCGTCGAGTACATGCTCGCCGGCGCCAGCGCCGTCGGCATCGGCTATGCGGGGTTTCGCAACCCCACAGCTCTGATCACGATCATCGAGGACCTCGAATCCTGGTGCGACAACCGCGGCATCAAGAAAGTGACCGAGCTGATCGGGGCGGTGCGCGACGGCGACATGGAGACGGATACCCTCGTCGCCGCATCGGCCGGCGTCTGAGGCGGGCGCTCGCTATTAGACAGACCGTTAGATAGATCGGGGCGCCGCAACCGGCTCGTCAAATTTGTCTCGGCGAGGCGGTTGTCACCTGAGGCCGCGCCGGCTCTATCGCCGCTCGTGGCTGTCGTGAGAACAGGGAATCCTCAGCGCACCTATGACCGTTGTGCGTTTCGCATAGGCTTGGCATGGCGGTAGTTATTTGAGTCCGCTTATGTCCCACCGCGTCACTTAGCGCGGCGCAATGGTTAACTAGGCAGCATTTTGGTGGCGCGAAGAGAACTACAACCACCTCACTTGGAGCGAGTGCCGCGCTTTTGCGCTAGTTTACGATCGCGAGAACCGCTGGCGTTCGCAAACCTGCCGAAAACCATGTTTTCGACCTGCATCCAATAGGAATCGACAACAGCGGGGGCTTCCGGCCTTACCCGACTGGTAACGCGCATCTCGGGACCGAAACCTGCCAGCATGGCGGTGAGACTGATCATCATATAGTGAAACACGATCGGCTCGATCGCGGGGAGATCGCCATCCCTCTGCGCAGCTCTGATTTGGGGCAGCAGGCGATCAATTAGAGGAGCCAGTACGGTTTCGGCGACCCATCTCAGCCGCGGGCTGTCGTACATCGCCTCCTGGCGCATAAAGCGATGAAATTCCGGAAATGCGGCGGTGTAGTAAAACACCGCCCGGTATTCTGCTCGCAGATGATCGATTGGCGCGGCGTCTGAGAGCTCGGGTGCGGATTTGTCCCACTTCTCCCGTATTTGCTCAAAGGCGTATTCGGCTGTCGCGCGCCATAACGCATCCTTGGTTGGGTAGTGGTAGGTGATGAGGGGGTGCTGAAGCCCCGTTCGTTCTGCGATAGAGCGGATGCTTGCGGCGTCGAAGCCCTTATCTGCAAACTCGGACAACGCGGCCGTCAAAATCGATAGTCGCGTCGCGCGTGAACGTCCCTGCTCGGCACGCTTTCTCGTGCGGGAAGCGCCCACTCCTCTGCAGCTTTGCCTGGATCCTCGCGCCATACGCTTTGGTTATCACGGCGCCTGGTATCTCGCCCAGCGCTCAGGTCATTTGCCTTCGAACGTCATTGCTGGTGGCTCGATATCGGCGTCGAAAGCTTTGGCCGTGTTGGCAAAGCCGCGCTGTGCATCGGCGCCGTTGTATAGCTCCATCGACACGTCGAGCATGACGAGGTCGGCCGCGGCGACACCGCCGCTTGACCAAGCTTTAAGAAGCGTGCGCGTTGCCGCGTAAGAGCGCGTGGGACCGCTGCCGAGCTGGCTGGCAAGCGCGTCGGCGGTTTCCTCGAGTTTGTTTTCATCGACCACGTGGGTCGCTATCCCCAGAGCACCTGCCTCGATACCCGAAATCGGCTCTCCCAGCATCGCAAAACGGGATGCACGGGCACGGCCGACGCGTTCGGCCAGCCGCTGCAGCGCTCCCGCAATCGGCAGCATCGCCGTCGTGACTTCGACACAGCGGAAGACCGTGGATTTTGCCGCAACCAAGAAATCGCATGCCAGCGCCAGCTCAAATCCGCCGCCGAAGGCCACCCCCCGCACGACGGCCATGGTCGGAACACGCAAAGCTTCGATCGCACGATAGGACGCATTCACCTCGGCGACGAAAGTACGAAACCAATTGATGTCCTTGCCCGGCCACTCTCTGACTTCGCCGCCAAAGCTGAAGTTCGGTCCCTCGGCGCGAATGACCAAGACCCGAATAGCGCTCTCACTCGCGCTGTGCACCGCTTCCCGCAGCGCCTTCGAAAAGCGAAGATCGAGCCGATTGAACGGCGGGTTGGCAAGGACGATGCTGCCGATCGTGCCTTTTTGTTCAAACCTGATCGTATCCATGTAAGTCCTCCTCTCTCGCGCTTCGATCTGCTGTAAGCGCCATCGCGCAGCTGCAATCCCTCAGCCTCGGTCAGGGATGATCGGCAACAGCAGATGGGATGGCCTTTCCGCGTCCCGATAGACGCGGTGAGTCACCGTCTGGCTGCTGCACACATGATAGGGAATGTATTCGACGTCGGTCATCGCGCCCGTGCCGGTGGGCACATCCATTGATGTAATGTCGAGGCAAATTCGGTGGCCGGCTTTGAACCGGTTGGCCGTACCCAGAATTTGAATTCTGTACTCGACGATTTCTCCGGGGACGACCGGAGCCACGGCCGCGCGCGTGAGCTTGTGGAACGGTTCCCAAGGCTTGGACCGCTTCTCGTCCACCGCGCGATAGGATGCCTTGAGCCAGCCGCGTGTCAGTTCCCGCTCCGGCAGGTTTTGCGGCACGGCACGTTCGCCTTCTCGCGCCGTTCGCACCGAGACATCCGGCCCCACGTCCTTGAGCACGACAATCCAATTGGTGTCGTTCTGATCGATCGCTGCGTACAAGGTTAGGGCAATCGGTCCGACCACATCGACATCATGCGGCAGCGGATCGGTCATGTAACGCAGCCGCTCGACCTTCACTGTTCGGGTGAGCGGCATTTGGGTGAAGACGTCAGGTTCCCGCACGGAGGCGCCCGCTTCTAATCCGGGTGGGGCGTCTGTTGTGAGCCCTTCCCATTGGGCCAAATAGAATTTCGTCCATTCGGTCTCCGGCAGCGGCCAGTCGCTTGCCGTGCGCCACGCGTTGGCGCCCATGAGCCAATAGCGGACCGGCGGCTCATCCATGATGCCGGTGTCCCTGCCCTTCAGCCAATGGTCGTACCAACGGATGATCTCGTCGTGATATTGATGAAAAGGGCGCTCCAGGTGGGCCGGTCCTGTGAAGATCAGCTTCTTGGGCTGTTCGATATTTTGAAAATAGTGCTGCGCGCCGAGCCAATGGAGTTTGTAGGTGTAGGCATATGCACCCGAGCCCGTATAAAATGGGATTTTGATTTTCTTGAATGCCTCTTCGGATCGCTCGACCATTCCGTCCGCTTCCCACGGGCTTGTCAGCAAGTGGTACATCAGAAAGGTGCGTTGGCCCTTCTGAGTCAGGATGTTGTAGAGGTTGATGTACTGCTTGAAGTCCGGGTTGCGCATCGCCTCGCGCCAGAGATCCTCCTCATCGGGTGGAAGCTCCAAAGGCCGGTCGCGCGACTCATGAACGGTGCTGAAGACGTCCAGCAGGTATGGAAACGTGTGCAGCACGCCTCCGGGGACGAAGTCGCGAAAGCCGAACATCCCTCCATAGGCACTACAGGCGTCGTAAGGAAAGATCGCCTTCAGAGCCGGATGCCCCTGGGCCGCGGCGCGCCATTGCTCCCCGGCATATCCTGAGATGCCGACCATTCCGACATTGCCGTCACACCAGGGTTGGCGCGTTATCCATTCGATTATGTCGTAGTGATCTGTGTCCTCGTGACCATACTGACCCTCGGATTTCGCCGAACCGCGCGGCTGTGCGACGACATGCACATATCCGTTTGCAATGAAGTGCCGCGTGTTGCCTGCCTCGATGGGACCGAACCAAAGCGGCGCGTGCGCCGGCTGCGGAGGCAGGAAATCGGCGATATCGGGACCCTGAATGTCCTTGTTGTGCAGCGAACATGCATAGAGCACCGGATATGTACCCGCCGCATCTGGGCGATACACGTCCAGCACAAGGCGCGTGCCATCGCGCATCACCACGGGAATGTCGCGCTCCTCGATCATCGTTTCGCATTCCATCGCGGCGGACAATTCGAAACCGACGGCGCTCGGCTGGAAGCCTTTGCGCTTTTACTTTACGTCTGTAAAGTATAATACGAGCGCAAGTCTGGCGCAAGCCACCGGCAAGTATCCTTGTGGCCTTGACCTGAGTGCGCCCCCATTGGTATCGTTATTCGATCTATTGTATCGGTAAACGATACAAGGAGAAACCGCGATACGCGATCTCGGGCAACGAGTGCCGCTTTACTATCGGTCGTTGGATTTTGACGCGCTATGGCGCGACTATCCGCCGGCACCGGATTATTTCGATACGACGTATCGGCAGTCGCGCGATGAACTCCGGGCAGCGCAAGAACGGCGGTTTCGGCAGCAAATGGAGCGCGCCTGGCAAATCCCGTTTTACCAGCGGCATTGGACGAAGGTCGGTATCCAGCGCGGCGATATTCGCGGACTGGATGACCTGACCCGGTTGCCCACATTTTCGGTCCACGACATGCGCGAAAGCATCGCGCGCAATCCGCCCTGGGGCGATCTCATCGGCATCGATCCGGAGCGCGACGATCCGATACCGCTCTTGTTCCAAACCAGCGGCGGCACAACCGGCCTGCCCCGCGTCATGATGTACGCACCGCAGGATCGCGAGGTCATGAACATCAATACCGGCCGCCGCATGTACATGCAGGGCGTGCGGCCGTTCGATTTGGTTCAAGTTGCTCTGGCGACCGGCCTTCCGAACGCTGGTTTCCTGATGCGCGAGAGCCTTTGGAAATACACCGGCGCCGTCCCGATCATCTCGGGCCCCGGAAGCCAGACGTCCACCCGCCGCCAGGTCGAACTGATGAAGGGCTGGGGTGTCCATTTCTTCGCGGCGCTTGGATCCTATCTTCGGCACGTTGCAGCCGTCGCGCGCGACGAGCTGAAATTTGATGTACGCGAGTTGAAGCTCAAGGGTTTGCTGTCTTGGCTAGGCGTCGATGACCGCAAATCTCTCGAAGATCTTTGGGGGACGGACGTCTTTGACAATTACGGGACAAACGAGCTCGGCACGGTGTGTTGCGATTGCAAGTACAAGACCGGAATGCACGTTTTTGAAGACTCTTTCATAGTGGAAATCGCCGATCCGGAAACGCTGAAAACTAAAAGGGAGGGCGAAAGGGGCACGCTGATTGTGACGGCGCTATTCAAACACGTAGCACCAATGATCCGCTTCAACACCAACGACGTTTTGTCCTTCGTTTCAGGCGACTGCCCTTGCGGATCCACCCACAGGCGTCTTTCGCAGCTGTTCGGCCGCGCCGACAACATGGTGAAAATCCGCGGCGTGAACGTCTTTCCCGAGGCGGTCGGCGCGTGCGTCGCCGAGTTTGGCCAATCCAACGGCGAGTATGTCTGCGTCGTCGACCAGACGTCGGCTTCGGGCCGTGAAGAAATGACGGTCATGGTCGAAGCGGCGAACTCTTCGGTCGAGAAAACCGATCTCGCGGCGGCCCTGTCGGCGCGCCTGCACGATGCTCTCGGCGTCTCGTTCAAAGTCGAGGTCGTGGGCAAAGGCGAGCTTGGCCATTTCACCGGAATTGACGAGGTCATGAAAGTCCGCCGCCTTATCGACCGGCGCAAACACTAAAGTCCGACCAACGATGGCCCCGCACTACGGACAGTTAGAAGGCATGGAGTAGGTCTGATGCGCGTCTTCGATTGCCACTCGCACTGGGCAACGCCGGGTCGCACGGTCCTGCGGACCGACGAGGATTGGCTTCACGCCAAGCGCGTCTTTCAGATGGAGCGGCGGACTTTCAGTGACGAGGAGCAGGCCGCCTATTTCCGCAAGTACAGGGTTAGGACGATACTCGACCTTTCGTATCCAAAGGAACTGCCTATCGAGGATATGCGGCTTCATCACAATTATGCACTCGATTATCAGCGGCGGTATCCGGACGTGGTGTTCGGTCACTGGCTGCAATTCCAGCCGCAGCGAGCCGACGAAGCGCTTGCAGAGTTTCAGCGCTGCGCCGAGGCTGGCGCGGGGTTTGTCGGCTTCTGCATCAACGGCCAATCGACCGGAGTTCCGGCGGGCGACCCTGCGTGGTATCCATTGTACAGACGATCGATCGATCTGGGCATCCCGGTCATGATCCTGTGCGGCCTGACCGGGATTGGGCAGGGACATCGCGGCGGCAAAGGCATTGTCCTCGATCACGGCCACCCGCGACACATCGATATGGTGGCCGCGCGATATCCGGAGCTTCAAGTGCTGGCGGCGCGCCCGGCCTATCCGTGGCAGGACGATATGATCGCTATCCTTCTGCACAAAGGCAATGTCCACTACGAATTGCACGGCTGGGGTCCGCAACACTTCACGCCGACGCTCAAGAAAGAAATTCGCGGCCGCTTGCAGGATCGCATCATGTTCGGCTGCGATTTTCCTGGCTTGACCTTCGAGAGGCTGCTACCCGCTTGGAAAACTGAAGGTTATTCCGAAGAAGTTTTGGCGAAGGTTCTTTACCGCAATGCCGAGGCCTACTTTCCCGGTGCTGCGCCGGAACAAGCCGTAGTTGGGGCCGCGGCCGCAGGAGCCCAGCCATGAGAGTTTGGGCAGCTCTCGGGTATGCCACGGCAAGCGCGCTCGTCGCACTGACCGCCGTCGCGGCGGTGCAAGCGCAGATAGCCTTCCCGTCGAGAGCCGTGGAGATCATCGTGCCGTATCCGCCGGGAGGCGTCACCGACATTATCGCCCGGAAACTGTCGCACGAACTTCAATCCGTCACCGGCCAGCCTTTCGTCGTCGAGAACAAGCCGGGCGCCACTGGCATCATAGCCGCCAGCATTCTCAAACATGCAGCGCCTGACGGCTATACCTTGATGATGGGTACCGCGTCGCAGATGACGGTCTTGCCGGCGATCAAAGCGAACGTGCCGTTCGATCCCGAAAAGGACTTCACCCCACTTTCGCTCGTTGGCACGACGCCTTACTTGCTCTTGGTCAATGCTGCGGTTCCTGCCCAGACCATTCCCGAACTGATCCAGGCGCTGCGCGCAAATCCCCGCAAGTACAATTATTCGACATCCGGTGTCGGCTCGATGCCGCACCTGCTTGGCGAAATGTTCAAGCAAATGGCTAACGTCGAGATGACGCACGTTCCGTATCAGGGCAACAGCCCGGCGACGGCGGCGGCCGCCGCGGGCGACGTCCAGATTACCTTCGATACGGTCATATCGGCGCGGCCTTTCATCGACGGCGGGCAAATCCGCGCTCTGGGAGTAGCTGCCCCAAAGCCGATCGCCGCGCTGCCGGCAATCCCGCCGATCGCCAGCGTTCTGCCTGGGTTTAGCGGCGAATCTTGGCTTTGCCTTTATGCTCCATCCGCCACGCCCGCCGCTTTGATCGACCGGCTCCGTGAAATTGTTCGCCAGGCAGTCCTGTCTCCAGAGTTCATCAAGAGCGCCGAGACGGGAGGCTTTGACGTTCCGGATCTTTCCGTCCAGCAGGTCGAGTCGTTTCTCAAAGCCGATGCCGCGCGCTGGCGCGATGTCGCGCACGGCGCCAATATCGTCTTGGATTAGATGTCATGGCGGGGACGAGGCCGAGGAGTGATTTCGAGGCAGCCACCGAAATCGTCGTCGGTGCAAACCCCCTCATGATTCGACGGCGGGTAAAATGGGGCGAGTGCGATGCTGCTGGCGTCGTCTATATGGTCAATTACAGCGAATATGTCGTTTCCGCCTACGAGATATTCATGGCAGTCTTGCTGAATGAGGGATTCGTCAAGGCCAAGGCTCGGCACCGCATAGCGCTTCCCGCCAAAGCTTTCACAATCGAGTTCTACGCCTCTTTGCGTCCCGACGATGATTTCCTTATGACCGTGGAGATTGTGGACATTAGCGCAAAGACCTTCGATGTCTCGGTTCGAGGGCGCTCCATCGAGCACCACGATCTCTTTTTGGCAAAGCTTACACCGATTGCCGTCGATCCTACCGAGAGGACAGCGGCGTTACTGCCCCGGGCAATAGTACAAAAGCTTCGACGGTATCGTGAGAGCTGTGCTTTGAACGAGGCGCGGACCGGAACTGCATAAATCAATGCCCCGGGTCAAATTCAGCTCAACTCCATCCGATGGCATCCTCGCTGTCACGCTGACCTTCAGCATCATCGAGGCACTCGCCAAGAGCAACTCCGGACTCGGAGTGACCGCGCTCGCCAAAATCGTTGGTGCGACCAAGTCGCGCGTTCATCGCCACCTCGTCACGCTGACGCAGGCCGGCTACGCTTTGCAGGATCGGCAAACCGAAAAATACCGCGTCGGGCCGGGAATGGTCGTCCTCGCCCAAGCGATCACGACCGGCGTCGACATTGTCGCCATTGCCCGACCTGCTCTTGCGCGACTACGCGACGAGTTCGGTCATACCACGCTCATCGCGAGGTTAGAAGGAGAGCAAATTCGCGTGCTCGACGTGGCACTTGGTACTTCGGAATTTTCAATCGTGCAACGGCCCGGCAATGTATTGACGTCCAACATGTTGCACTGCTCAGCGCTTGGCAAAATCGCGCTGGCCTTTGGACCATGCGAATTAGCGCAGAACGTGTTATCGCGGCGCCTTCCCAAAGTGACACCGAACACCATTACCAATCCACGGGCATTGTCTGTCGAGCTCGATCGCGTGCGCAAACGTGGATTGTCAGACGTGCCCGACGAAGGAATGATTGGTTTCAACGCCCTTGCGGTACCTGTTATCGATGGACAGACAAACTTGGCCGCAATGATCGGCATGATTGGGCCCACTCGCATATTGCCTGCCAAGCCCTCGGCAAATCTTGTCAGCAGCATAAAACGAGCCGGTACCGAGGTCTCCGCAGCCTTGGGCGGCCTTCGCACGAGCGCATAGGCTGGTTTTAATGAGCTCGGTCGCGAACGTCAGGCAACCCAGCAGGTTGCTGAGTAGCGGTGACGTCCTACGCCGGCTTTTCGCCAAGAATGGTCACGCGCCGTAACAAGCGCCGCTCGCCCGCAGAAAAATCACTGCGGGCGTGCAGCGTACAACGATTGTCCCACATCAAGATGTCGCCGGGGCGCCAGACATGCTCGTAGACGAACTTTGGCCGCTCCTGGTGATCAAAAAGTTTCTGCAGAATAGCATCGCTCTCCTCGCGTGGCAGGCCTTCAATTTCTCGTGTCATCAGACGGTTGACATAGAGAGCTTTGCGTCCCGTTGCCGGGTGCGTCCGCACAACGGGATGCCAATACGACGACTTGGCATCATCATAATTCGCAGTGCGCAGCATCGTATCCGATGTGTAAGCGTTGAGGGCGCGCCGGCCCGCAATGCGCCGCCTGATTTCCTCAGGCAAAGTCTCATACGCTGTGTAAGCGTTCGAGAACAACGTGTTGCCGCCCATCCTCGGTATCTCGATGGCGTAGAGCAACGTAGCCTTCGCGGGAGTTTCCTGATGGCACTGGTCGGTGTGAAAATGCATTTCGCCATCGGGCAGCGCACCGATCGGCTTGCCGTCCTCGCGGATGTTCGAGACCAGCATGACGGATGGATGCTTCACGCTGAACGCACGACCCGAGGTGGTTTTCGCCAGCGTGCCGAAGGTCTCGGCAAAGCGCACTTGGGCATCTTCGTCGAGCGTCTGGTTGCGCAGCAGCAGAACGAGATGCTGGTGCCAAGTATCGAGGAATTTCTGCTTGAGCGTGTCGTCAATTGGATCGCGCAAATCAATGCCCAAGATTTCGGCCCCGAGCGCCGGAGAAAGCTGCCGCAGGCTGAAGCCGTCAGGCTTCTTTTGTAAGGTGGTCGTTTCCATGAATTGCTCTACCGAGGCTTTTTGACGCTGAATGCGTCAGACCGTTTTTGGCCAATTGCCCGTGTGATTGCCGAGCGTCCCGAGGTTTTCATGATACATCATTTCGCGAAAAGATTTGAGGGGGGTTCTCCGCATTGCCCGGCTCTAATATCTCATACGGCGCCAGGTGGATGGACGAGCACAGGACATGCTGGCTCATACAGATCTCCCGCTGCCGGAAATTGAAACTTTCGCAATGTATCAATTGACAGGGCCAAACTGACGCCATGGATCAAAAACGACCGATTTGCGATGGTCGCGCAATTTCCACTCCTCCCCCGAAAGCGACCGAGTCGCTACGTCGCACTAAGTGACGTCGTGGGCCAACAGGCGACATTTCGGGGAAGCGCACTGGTGATTGTTCTTCTTGGCCGGCGTGCGTTCCTGGGCACGAGAACATTGACAACCGTGCCCGGCCGAACATAGCTTTGTTACGAGGCTGATGCGGCCTTCCGCTTGCGCCCCTTGGGTTTGGTGAACGCATCGTTCGGCGATACTCGATCCTCCGCACATTGCGAACGGGTCGGCAACGCAAGCGCTGACATTTCTGTTCGTCGAATGTGAGGAAGGACAATGCGCGACTACCGCGACGCCAAAGCCATGGCGCAAGCCTTGCGCGACAATCTGAAAAGCAAAAACATCACCCTCTCAGTGGCCGAGAGCTTGGAACTCGTTGCCAAGCAATTCGGCTTCGACAACTGGAACATCCTGGCAGCTAAGGTGACCGATACTGGAACGCGTCGAAAAGCCAGCGAGGGCGTAGAGTTTTTTGCCACAATCCCGGTCATTCGCATGTTCGATGTCGGCAAGGCGAAGGAATTCTACGTCGATTTCCTTGGCTTTACGATCGATTGGGAAGGCCACGTTTTTGAAGGCGCTCCGCTTTACATGCAGCTTTCGCGCGATGGCCTGACGCTGCATCTGAGCGAGCATCATGGCGACGCGGCGCCCGGCGGCACGACTGTGGTCAGAACGATGGGCATTGAGAAGTTCCACGCCGAGCTTCTTGGCAAGGATTATAAATACAACCGGCCCGGCCTCGACATCGCGCCCTATGGCGCAAAGGTGATGTACACGATCGACCCCTTCGGCAACCGCCTGCGTTTCGAACAGGAGATTCCCGAATGAGCAAGATTCCCAGCGGAACCGAAAGTGCGCGGCCATTGTCGGTCACAAGCGACTGAATTGCGATGGACGCGCAGTGTCCGCTATACCCCCGATTGTGTTGCA
>Ga0210394_10001875_pt1 | contig 31257 bp, 28 predicted proteins | sample IncBWC12MmetaG_FD_160121 | JGI IMG/M metagenome (GOLD analysis project Ga0210394, IMG submission 160121) | Forest soil microbial communities from Barre Woods Harvard Forest LTER site, Petersham, Massachusetts, United States - Inc-BW-C-12-M | ecosystem: Environmental > Terrestrial > Soil >... | reverse complement strand
CTCGGTACCTTCAAAAGAGGAGAGCTCTCGCCACAGATCGAAGACGTTGTTTTCCAAATGAGCAAAGGCCAGATCAGCGAGGTGATCCAGACCCGCACCGATTTCGAATTTCTGAGAGTCGATGATCACCTACAGGCGGGGTTGCAGCCCTTGGACAACGTGGAAGCCGACATCCGCAACACCATACACGCGCAGAAAGTGCAGCCCCTCTTGCGCGATTACCTGGCCGAACTCCGCGAACAAAGCAACATCATCGTAAAGCCCGGCTACAACGACAGCGCCCTGCTCTCCGGCGCCAACGTCACCTCGCCGGACAAGTCTCAGCTGTAGACGCCGACTCCGATTCGGCCCTTTCCGATCGCAAGTGGCAGCATTACTGCCCCGAAATGATGAAGTTAATGTTGTCGCGTGTTTCGTTCGTCCGAAGCGCAATGGCGGTCGCTGCGGAAAAGTTGTTTACGCCGGGATAATACAAGGATGCGGTGGGTGGTGGGCTTCCGCCGACCTGATTCGACTTCGACGCGCCCAAGCGAATTCCGATCACGTACAGGCGCGGCACCGGCATTCAGTCCAGGCGCGATCGGAACTCGCGGGGGTGCCGAATCTTTTCTTTGATTCGCGTAGAAAAGGTTCCGGTTTAGATTAAACGAGCGCGAAATTCCCGACGCATTTCGTCCCGTTATCCGGCTCACCATCCAAGTGCTATAGACTGGAACCCATATACAATTGGGCCTTTATTTTTGCTTCATGCGCTGGCGCAGAATCGAGGAGTTATGCCGCAACCCTGCATCGAAATTCTGATTCAAAATCTGCACAAATCCTTTGGCAGCCATCGCGTGCTCGACGGAATCAACCTCGAAGTGGGCACCGGCAACTTGATTGCCATCGTGGGAGGCTCGGGAAACGGCAAATCCACCTTGTTGCGACAAATCATCGGACTCGATCATCCCGACGAAGGTCTCGTCTGCGTCGCGGATCACGAATCCAAGGATTCGCCCCTTGTTGATCTCGCAACACTAAACGCTGTGGGCATGGAAAACCTCGAACGGCACTGGGCCGTCGTTTTCCAGGGTAACGCGCTGCTCTCGGGCCAGACGGTGGGCTTTAACATTGGACTGCCGTTGCGCGAGGTTCAAAACCTTGACGAATCCACCGTTCGCACCAGAGTGCAGAACGTTCTTCGAGAAGTCGCTTTGGACCCTGACAAAGTTGTGGGCCTGACCACCGATCAACTTTCGGGTGGCATGGCAAAGCGAGTGGCAATTGCCCGCGCGTTGGCGGTGGATCCAATTCTGGTGTTCTACGATGAACCGACCACCGGGCTTGATCCGCAGGTTGCCGAAAAAATCCAAGATTTGATCGGTTCCGTGCATGGAGGCAAAACCGCGGCAGGCTTTTCGCGAACAACCGTTATTATTACTCATGACAAGGAACTGCTTTTCCGCCTGCAGCCGCGCGTCGTGATGCTGGATGCGGGACGGATTGTATTCGATGGCACGTACGAGGATTTCGGCCGTTCGGATTCTCCAGCCATCCGGCCCTATTTCGACCTGATGCCAACACTCCAGCAGCGCACGGGCGGCTCCACCGGCGCCACGTCATCGTAAATACCGGAGTTAAGCGTGAAATGTCGCTTTCTCGGCGGGTTTCAGATGATCCATGCCTTTTGATGCCGGTCTTTTAGAAAATATCGGCGATAGTCATTCCTGAGTAAGTGATTTAACTGTAGGACGGACCGTTTACGATTTTGGCAAGCGCGGTTAGAACCCACAGCGTATGCCTTACGTGTTTGCATTGCTCAGCTTGATCGGTGAGTGGTTTGGTGGATATTTTGGGTCTTATGCCAAGAAAAAGGGCGAGAACCTAGCGACCAAAGAGGACATTGCCGAGGTTACTCGGCTCACGAAGGATATAGAGTCGAGGATCTCGAATGAAGTGTGGGTTGACCAAAGAAATTGGCAAGCGAAGCGCGATGCAGCCTAGGAACTTGCAAGAGAAGCGGCGAGCTTTCAAGAATCAGCAGTGGCGTTCTTGGCATTTTAGCAAGCGATGCGCAAGACACCCCCATGATGGATGTTCCGAATCCCGAATCCGCAGGAGTACTGCAAAGGTATAAGGACACCACGCGAAATCTCTGGCGGGCAAAGTGTATCGGAGCGTTGCTTCTTGATGCCAAAGTTATTGCGCAAATTCATGAGCTTGAGCTAAGCGGTCGATTGGTGACCGATCTCATGAATGCGCCGAGCGCTCCGGCTGGCGAAGATGCGAAAAGAATCCTAGCGATGCGGGATCAGCCAGAACGTTTTCTTGCGCTCGTACGTGAGGATGTGTTGAAGCCCTAGGGCGGGTGGCCAACCTATGGGTCGCTGTCTTCACGCCAGCTCAACCCGTTATTATTCGTAATGCAGGGCCACCATGGGATCCACGCGCATGGCGCGACGTGTGGGTATGAAGCAGGCGAAAAGGGACACAGCGCAGAGCAGGGTTGCGACACTGAAAAACGTCAAAGCGTCGTGGCTTGTTACGCCGAGAAGCAGGCCGCTCAGATAGCGCGTCAGGGCGAACGATGCCGCGAGGCCAAAACCCAAGCCGATCAGCGTTAAGCGAAGACCATGGCCGAGCACAAGCCGGAGAATGTCCTCTTTGCTCGCGCCTAGCGCCATGCGGATGCCGATTTCGTGTGTACGCTGCCGCGTGGTATAAGCCGTGACTCCGTAAATTCCCACCGCTGCGAGAACCAATGCGAGTAGGCCGAATGCGCCGACAAAAGTCCCGGCCACGCGCTGGCCGAAGCTGGCAAACAACTCCTGCGATTCGAGGGTGTTCACGTTGTACATCACCAGGTCGGAATTAAGTTCATGGACGGCATCCTGGATACTTTTGCCGACCGTCAACGGATCTCCGGCCACCCGCGCATTGATCATCATGTCGGCTTTGTAATACTGATAGAGCGGCAAGTACACAAAAGGAGTTGACGTTTCGTTCAGAGATTTCACTTTCGTATCACCCGCCACGCCGACAACGGTGTACCACTCGTTTGTGAAGTCGGAGTTGAGTTGCTTGCCGAGCGCTTCCTGATGCGGCCAGTAACGATCCACGAATCCTTCGCTGACGATGACGACGCGTTGCGAACTTTTAATATCCTGCGCCGAGAAGTCTCGCCCCTTCACGATCGGAATCTCCATGGTGTTGAAATAATTCGGCGTGATCACGGCTGCCTGTGTCTCCATGACTTCGTTCGGCTGCGATACGTAGCCTTCAGGCTTCACACTGGTGGAACCCCCGCTAAACCCCAGGGGAACGCGATCCGACAGAGACACCGACTGCACTCCCGGAAGCGCTTCCAGCTTGGCGACCAGTTGGCGATCGAATGCGGCCCCGGTTCCTTCCGAATATCCCGCGCTGAACAAATCGTATGAAGCGATCCACACGTTATTCGAGTTGAAACCCGGATAGATTTGTTGCGCGCTCCTAACGCTGCGAATAAACAGACCCGCGCAGATCAGCAGCAGCAGCGACAGCGAAATTTGCGCAACCACCAACCCGCTGGCGAGGCGTGCCTTGCGCAACGTACCCGACGAACTGCTGCTGTCCTCTTTCAACACAGTTATCGGCGCCACTCCCGAGGACCGCAGTGCGGGTAGAATCCCGAAAATAATGCCTGTAAGCAGCGCGATAGCGAGAGTCGCGAACATAACCGTGCGATCCGTCCCGATGGTGAGCCCCAAAGGGAAATCCGTATCTGGCATGAATTTCATCAAACTTCCTGCGGTCCAGAAGGTGATCAGCAGCGCGACTCCGCCCCCTGCCAGCGCCAGCATCAAACTTTCCACGAGCAGTTGCCGAACGAGCCGCCATCGGCTCGCGCCCAACGACATTCGAATGGCGATTTCGCGGCGCCGTGCTACCGAGCGCACCAGCAGCAGATTCGCTACGTTTGCGCAGGCCAGCAAAAGCACCAAACCGGCAATAATCATCAGCATGGGAAGCAGAGTCGAGAGAAACGAATTCAAGCCCCACGGGTTTCGCCACAGCGGGTACGCTACTACGGTGTCTTTCCCTTTATGCTCCTCGGGATAATTCTTTGCCTCCGGCTTCAGGCGCAGCGTCATTTCCGCCTGCGCTTTCGCCAACGACACGCCCGGCTTCAACCGTCCAAATACTAATAACCAGAAAGTGTGATGGTCGTGAAGCAGGTCGCCTCTTGCGTCTAATTGCGCATCCATCATGACCGGAACCCAAATTTCCGTGCGCACACCGGTCTGGCTTCCCTGAAACGCCGCTGGCGTTACACCCACGATGGTGTAGGCGTGTTTGTTGATTTCAATGTTCTGGCCCAGGACATCCGGATTTGCGCCGAAATGTGTTTGCCACAGCCGGTAGCTGATCACGGCTACGGGCGCACCGTCAGGCTTCTCGTCTTCAGCAGGTAGAAATGCGCGCCCGAGGATTGGTCGCACGCCCAGTACATCGAAATAATTCGCGGACGTTACCATGCCCCAGACGCGCTCTGGCTTATCTTTGCCCGTCACGCTCATTTGAGCGAACCAGCAGCCCGCGATCCCGGTAAAACTCTGCTGCCCGTTGCGCACAGTTTCGAGATCCGGATAGGTGAACCCGAAAGGCTGGCCGGGCTTTCCTAACGTCAACGAAACGACCTCATTCGGACTGGAGATTCCGGGAACCGGGTTCAGCAATGCTGAATTGATCCAACTGAAAATCGTGGTGTTAGCGCCGATACCTAGGGCAAGCGTCAAGATGGCAATCGCCGCATATCCCGGGGCCTTGGCGATCATTCGCAGGCTGTACCGTATGTCTTGCCAGAACGAGGTCATCGCGCTACCTCCAAGGACTAGTTGTGATAATTAAAGCATGTCTCGGCCCGTCCGCCGGCTCCTCTAAGCGAATGGTGCTGCTTGGTTTAGCAGATGTGTCTCTGGCGAACCGGCCGGAACTGTCCGCCTATGGGACGCGCGCGCAGCAAGACCGAACGTCTTAACCAAACGCGGGTTGGGCGTGGCGGTTAATGACTAAGACCGAAGGAAAAGCGCGATGGCTGATCCGATTCTCCCGGCGCGTTTGTCGTCGCGCGCTTTGAGAATTCGCGGAGTATATTTCCAGCCACTCGTCCAGCGAGGCCGATAGCGGCATTCGTGAAGACGAGGTTTACTCCTCGATTGGCTTGGGGGTAATACAGATTAGACAGTGCCGCTGAGCTCAAGTCGCCGAGCAAATAAGAATAGTTGGGCTGAGTGAGCCCACTATCGCTGCGCGTGATAAATGCCGAGCCAACCGCATGCATCAGGCGCGACTTAATGGTGCTGGAGCCCTGGTAGTAGTAGCGCGGGTCCTGATGAAAGAGCGAAGGGAAGACCGCGTGAGTGAGGAAGTCGCTGCTGCGTCCGTCGGCAAACTTTGCGCCAAAGCGTTTGGCGTATCCCTCAGCACCTTGTCCGTACGCAGGATAGGTGTCCATTGCCTGCTCAATAGCGGCGCCGACGCCCACACCCACCATGGAAACCGGATCGAACGTGCCGCGTGCCGCCATAGCGAATTTTTGCTTCACCGTGAGCGGTGCGGTGTCATAAATGTAGCTGGTATAAAAATTCGGAATGATGCCGACCAGCCGTTGCTTCTCCGCAGCTCTAATCTGCTCGGCGGCGATAAACTCGTCGGGGTGGACCGTCATCTCCGTGCTTTCCGTTGCGACGGATAACGAAACGTTCGGTACGTCGTAGGTCTGCTCCGCTGCGACGACGAACTCCGCCGATGTGAACAGCGCAAAATCCTTGGCGTTGACGATCACTACGTAGGAGCCTGCAGGAAGTTTTGTAAAATTAAATTCGCCGCTCACCCCGGACAGCATGGAGTGCAATTCTGTTCCCTTATGCATCAAGCTCACTTCTGCGCCGGCAATGGAGGCTCCGCTCACGTCGAGCACGGTACCGGACACGTTGGCCGAACCATCTGTATCCGCTGTCTTGGGTAGAAGTGCCTCTGGGAGGGAACTGCCGCGACTTTCTGGGCCGGTAGATTGTTGCTGAGCGAGGGCACTCGCAGGAACCAGACACAGCAGTAGTGATGCACACGCAAGAACCGCACAGAGAGGGGGGCAAGGGACCTTTCTCAAAGCGCTCTTCCAACGATGAGACGCAGCCATCGTGTGAGGCTCAGTCCAGCCCGTCCGGATAGCGCGTGGGGGAGTAGGCGCACACATAACCAATTTACGGTAGGTTGGCCCTCGCTTATTCAACTTTCATCGCGGAATACACCCATCAAATTGCAGCGTCGGGCTCGTCTGCCTTCCCATTAGCGCATAGGGAGAATTGAAGATTCTGTTCCCTATTGCACACTTTTCGACTTGGGGAAAATCATCCGGCGGCCAACTCCGGGTTAGTTCGCTGAGCAATTGTGCTACTGCTGGAGACGTTTCAGCGTCGCCCGGCGAGATTACCTCCCATTCCAGGTTCTCGCGAAACTCTCCTGATCTAATGTGCCAAAGACCGAAAGACGAGGATTTTTGCTTCACCGATTTGGATGATGGACCAGTGGCGCGCTAACGCCGATGCGCTGGCGTGGTCAGGTTTCGGCCCGGAAAGAATGAAGTGATTGTTTCCATAGACCAGGATGCCGACCATTTTTTTCAAGGCTCCAGGCGCGGATCGGGAACCGGATAGCCAATTGCAAAATGATAGACGACTTGCCCCTGCTCAGGAGACTGGTCGAGATATCGGTTCACTCGGTCATCAAAAAACGCTCCGATGCCGGTTGATCGCAGGCCGAGCGCCTCGGAAGCAAGATACATTCTGTGACCGATAGCACCCGCCTCGAAATGCACGTATCGATATCCACGATCGCCGTAACTGCGGGCAGCACTTTCAAAATCGCCAATCATGGAGAATGCTACACAGGCGTTGCCCGCCAGGTCTTGCCCCAGACTGAGAGATGCCGCTGCGAGGCGTTGGTCAGCTTCTTTGATTTTCTCCAACTCTGCATGCTCGGGCCAGTAGCGGTAAACACCCGGCGCCAATCCTTCGACGCGGTGGACGTAAAGATACAGTTGGACGAAACTCTTCGTAGCGAAGTCGGCGAAGAGAGGTTCCTTTGTGGTGGAGAGAATAGTCGAAAGTTGTGCGAAGGTGATCGACTCGCTCCCACCGCGGAAGTCGAGAGCGGAACGGCGAGTACGAACGACGTCGCCGAAAGTTCGGCTCGTGGAGACATTAGGCGGCAGACTGATTTCTCCGCGCCCAGATGAATTCGGCTGCGCAAGTAAGGGGATGACGGATTCCGTGCTTAGCTTTGTCGCAGCGTGGATTTGTTCAATCAGCGGATAGGGAACTTGTTCCTCTGACAACTGGTTGGGCTGACCTCCAAACAAAATCGGCTCGACTGTTTCTGGCATCCTCACGGGAATGGATGGGCCGCGAAGTTCGACGATCAGCATGGGCCACTCATCCTCATGCAGCAGACACCTCTCCGCAACCGTGTCGTCTGAGAAATGGCCATGCGCAAAACTTTCGCATCCCATAGATCGAGCAGCGAGCGTGAGGGCCTGCCAAGCATGGCCGATGTCGTGCAAGCAATACCGATAGGCGCGCTCGCGGTATTTCCAAGCTTCGCGCCAGGCAATGCTGGTGAGAATGAAAACGAGCGGGGCGGAGGTGTGGACAATTTTTTCGCCGAAATCTCCGATGGCGCGTTGTTCAGCCATGTGGGATGACGGACGGTAATGGTAGAAGCCGTCAGACCAGCCGACCAATCTTTGCGCACGAAAGTGAAATTCGCTGGGATGGAGATTTCCGGAAGAGGGATTTACGCGCAGAGCGTAGGTAGCTCCGGTGGTCGGGACGCGCTTGGATGCACTAATCGACGCGGAATAAAACATTAACTGCGAAAGGAATTCCGCGCCATCGCGAGCCAGAGTAGTTCCGGTTTTGCCCGCGAGTACTTCGAGAGCTGAAATCCGTGGAGATGGTGGGTCGGCCGGCAAATCCAGGACGGGCACCCCGTCATAGTGCCGAAATGGATTGGGCATATTAGCCCAATCGAGGTAGTGCGGATTTCTCCGCAGCGATTCGACACTGTGCTTGGTCAATTCATGGTATTCGCGCCAGGTCATTTGTAACGTTAAGCCTGAGGACACTTTACCGGCAAAGCACTCTTTCTCGTACGGTTCCTTTTCGTCTGCGGTGAGTGCGGCGGCATAGGGCACGGCGATTTAGGGTGCAAAGGGGCTACTTTGGGTGCAGCGCGATTTTGGGAACGCCCACCAAGTCGAATGATCGGACACGGTCGGTCTTGTTAGCGATGTCCGGATAGCGTTAATCAGTCATGCCCACATATATGCCCACCAAAGCGGACTGAGCTCTGGATCGGCTTATTTGGTCATAGCCTGAATTAACAAGGCTGCTGCGATTCCAGCCAGGCCGGCGTAAACATATTTGAGGTAGGTTTCTTGACGCAGGCGATGATTCACTAGTCTGCCAAGCAGGATTGCTGGGATCGTAGCAGGCAACGATATCAGGTAGTAGTGCGTTACGGGAGGCACCCACAGACCTGCCAACCAATATCCGGCCATCCCTAAAATGCTGGCTGGGAGAAAGTATCCTTGCAAGGTCGCGCGGAAGTGCTGAGGCGACCATCGGCGCATAGCTCCGTAGATCGCTAGTGGCGGACCGTTCATTCCATAGGCTCCTCCGAGTATCCCAGCGAAGAAGCCGCAGCCGAAGAGCCACATTAAACTGTCGGTTTTGAGCTGCAGGGGTTGCCGGACAAAAAGGGAATACGCAGAGAACCCCAGAAGTACAATCGCCAAAGTGACCTTAGTTATCCGTTGATCGCTGCTGGTAAGCAGCAAGAGACCCAGGGGGATTCCAAAAAGCGTGGCGAACACGAGCCATCCCATGCTGCGCAGGTGAATTTTCTGCCAATCCTGGACCACGATGATGGCTGCGATAGAGATCGATATTAGTACTGCAAGCGGAGCGGCAACTCTCAGAGGAAGAAACAAAGCGAGTAACGGGACAGCAAAGAGTGCCTCTCCAAATCCTAATGCTGATCGAATCAGTGTCGCAACGAACACCACTAGAACCACATATACAGCCGTGGCGTTCATCGCAGCACTACCATCCCTTAATGCTCCAAGTTATTACCTAAAATCTTTCGGGGGGGGCTTTTGAACGACAAGTCAGATTACAGTACATCTTCCGAATTGATATTCCGGTTACCCCTGCCAGCTGAACCGGAGCAATCGCGATCACTTCATATAAGCCGACTCGGGACTGATCCCACTTTATCTCTGTACTGAGGTTCAATGTGATTCAGGACCCAGAGGCTTTGTCCCGAGTGACCTGAGTAGAACGCAGCACTCTGTGTTCGCGTCCACGAGATCATCCATCGGCGGCAACCCAGCTCAGGCTGTTATTCTGAAATGTGACTGCAATGCCGAACACAGACACCAAGACCCCACTTCGGGCGGGCTTCCTCCGATCTTCTATTCGATGGCTTGTCATCGGCGTGGTGCTTCTTTGGTCGCTTGCCGCGCTCATCCTTGTGGCCGCCCGGTGGATAGACCCACCGACAACCGCGGTGCACATCCAACGGCGCTTGCAGGCCTGGATTCACCACACACCGTATCGCGAACGCTACAAATTCGTTCCGCTCAGCCAAATCTCGACCGACCTCCAGCACGCTGTAATCGCCGCAGAGGACGCGCACTTCTACCAGCACCATGGATTCGATTGGCACGAGATCCAAGTCGCTGCCGAAGACGATTTGGAAGGCGATCGCACTCGCGGAGCTTCCACCATTACTCAGCAACTCGTAAAAAACCTATTCTTCGGAACGGGCCGCTCGATCCTCCGCAAGGGCGCAGAGGCCACGCTGGTACCGGTAGCCGAAATCGTGCTCGGCAAACAGCGCATTCTGGAGATATACCTCAACGTGGTCGAATGGGGCCCTGGTGTTTATGGTGCACAGTCGGCGTGTCGTTACTACGACGAAACCGCAGCCCGGAATATCGGCCGGCAACAGGCAGCACGGCTCGCTGCAATTCTGCCGGCTCCCCTGAAGCGACGACCCGAGCGCATGAATAACTATAGCGCGATTATCCTTAAGCGCATGGACCAAATGGGCTGGTAATCGTGGCAAACATTTACCAATGCGGCGGCTTTTACCACCCTCGCGCTGATGGGATGGTCACCGATTCGGAAATTGCTATCTCCACAACAAAGCATATGGCAGGAACCGACGCGGCGCCATTCAGATATGCTAGCCGCGAGCGCCTGAAACGCGGGACGGTTCGCGCGATTTTCTGCGGTGGCAGAAGCGGGTAAATTGTCAAGCTGGGAGGGTTATGCGATTAGCAAGAAAGCCGGAAACACGCAGCGGCTCTAGAAATTTGGCTCGATGTTGTGTTGGGCGCAAGACAAGCGAGCTGCGAGGGTGGTTACGAACAGGTTTCTGCTCACTTGCACCAAACGCGAAGCCCCGGTGCTCTCTTTGTGGATTATCGGTGAACCGCCCGGAATTAACGCTTCCTTAGGGATGCGGTAGAGATCTCCGCTACCTCGTTCAACGTAAGCGCCAGCTTCGTTGAGTTCGTCCCACGAAACCTCCGGAAGGGCGTATCGCTGCTGTGGTTCCACTGATTTTGTTTTCACCTGTTCCATCACATCTCCTTTTGTTTTGATATTGTCGATCATTAAACTTTGACTTCTTACGCAACTTTCAAATACGTGTGCGTGCTTCCGGCAAATGGAGAGGGTGCAGTTCCATGGCCACTTCAGCGGATAAATTCATACCGCGCAATAAATCTCCGCGCTTGATGAATCGGTAACAGCACTCGACAAGATGCAAATCAACTGGGACGTTTTTTGATCCCGTGTAATTTGTTCGAGGGATAAGTGAATGTTTCGCCGTACAACGCGAGAATTGATTCTGTAGCTAGGCCTCATTTCTTACGGCACGTCACGTACTAGAACTTTACTTGGATCTCCTAACCATGTCGGCTCCCTCGACCCGAGGAAACTGTGTCGCTTGGCTTGGGGGAAGTGCCGCTCTACGGTTCGGTGCGTGGGGGGGCGATCAGCGGTGGTCGTCCCTACCGCGACCGCTTGCCTTCAGCGTTTGGATTTTACCTAAGAATCGCGACGCCTTTGTTGGAGACTTCAGGCACTAGTCTCGTCTGCACGCCGACTGTAAATCCGTTGTTGCGTTGACTTGTCTTTTCGACGCTCCTAAGATGCAGCGGAGCCCGGACTCAACCTCATGCTCGGTAAGATACTGGGGCACTATCGCATCGTTGAACAGATCGGGGCCGGTGGCATGGGAGAGGTGTACCGTGCCCACGACGAGCGCCTCGATCGCGATGTCGCAATAAAAATCCTGCCGCCCGCGGTCTTGGCCGATGAATCTCTTCGCAAACAATTTCGCAGAGAAGCGCTTGTTCTCGCCAAGCTCAATCATCCTTATATAGAGACCGTTCACGAATTTGCGCGCCAGGATAATGTCGATTTCCTGGTGATGGAGTTGATCCCGGGAAAATCCCTCAGCTCCCTCCTAAAAGACGGCCCACTCCCCGAAAAAACAGTTTTGCGGCTCGGCGCGCAATTCCTGGAAGGTCTTTCCGCCGCGCATGAGCAAGGCGTGATTCACAGAGATTTGAAGCCGGCCAATCTATTTGTTACCCCGGACGGCCGCATAAAAATCCTGGATTTTGGCCTCGCAAAATTAGTGCATCCGCAGAATGCAATGGAGGTGACCCGTAGCATCACTACCGAGACCGGAACGATTTCGGGTACCGTGCCGTACATGGCGCCCGAGCAGTTGCGCGGCGAAGCAGCCGATGTCCGCAGCGACATTTATTCCGCAGGCGCCGTGCTCTACGAAATCGCCGCCGGACGGCGCCCCTTTCCACACACTCAGGGACCGCAGCTAATTGGCGCAATTCTATATGAGCCGCCACCGCCTCCGCGGGCGGTGAACCCGCAAATTTCTGCGGGACTCGAACGTGGAATCTTGAAGGCCTTGGATAAAAGTCCGTCGCTGCGATATCAATCCGCCGCGGAGCTGCAGGCGGTGTTGGAAACGTTGAGCCTGAGTGGTTCCTCCAAAATGCGGAGCGAGAATGCCGCCGCGAGCGGAATCTCATCGAACACCGCGATCGCATACACTAGCGGCGCACGCCCGCTGAGTCTTAAGGTTGTTGGCGCGGCCGCAATCGCAATCATATTGCTCGCCGGGTTGCTTATTGGACTGAATGTGAAAGGCTGGCGTGACCGCTTCTTACATCGGCCGTCATCATCAACAGATTCCGTCTCGGTTCCCAGCTCGATTAAGGCGCGCCCCTCCGTCGCAGTCCTCGGTTTCAAAAATGTTTCCGGGCGTCCCGAGGAAGCCTGGCTTTCCACCGCGCTCTCAGAAATGTTGACCACCGAGCTTGCAGTCGGCGAACAACTCCGCACCGTCCCGGGCGAAAATGTGGCGCGTATGAAAATAGATTTGTCTTTACCCGACGCCGACACGTACGCAAAAGACACGCTGGCCAGAATCAGAAAGAATCTTGGCACTGACGATGTTGTTCTGGGCTCTTACGTCCCGCTGGAAAAAGGCCAGATTCGCGTCGACCTCCGTTTGCAAAGCACGGGCGATGGAGAAACTCTAGCCGTTGTATCGAAAAAAGGAACCGAGGCTCAGCTCGACGAATTGGTGAGCAGCGCCGGTTTGGATTTGCGCGAGAAATTGGGTGCGGGAGAAGTGTCTAGCGTCGAAGCCGCCACCGTGAAGGCGTCCCTGCCCTCGAATCCTGAGGTCGCCCGTTTCTACGCGGAAGGCTTGGCGAAACTGCGCGTGTTCGACGATCTTGCCGCACGCGATCTGTTGCAAAAAGCGGTAGCGGCCGAGCCCACTCACGCCCTCTCGCACGCATACCTGGCTGACGCCTGGTCCAGCCTTGGCTATGACGAAAAAGCGGCGGCCGAAACCAAGCGCGCTTTTGAGCTGTCTTCGAACCTCTCGCGCCAGGATCACCTCTTGGTCGAGGGTCACTATCGCGAGACCACTCGAGAATGGGAAAAAGCCGTGGAGATTTACAAAACTCTCTTCGGATTCTTCCCCGACAATCTCGATTACGGAGTTTTGCTCGCTCAGGCGGAAATTCGCGGCGGAAAAGGAAGCGAAGCTCTCGCTACTGTGGACTCGCTCCGCAAACTCCCCGGCCCACAGAATGACGACCCCAGGATTGACTTAGCAGAAGCTTCCGCAGCGCAATCCATAGCTGACTTTCAGCATCAATTAAAAGCAGCCACGCAAGCCGCGAATAAAGGTCAGGCCACTGGAGCGCGCCTTCTGGCTGCGCGAGCGCTTGTGTTTCAAGGCATAGCCCTTCGCAAACTCGGCAAGACTAAAGATTCGCTCCCGGTACTGGAAAATGCCCGGCAGATCTATGCTGCGGCGGGCGACAAAAATGGAGTTGCCGCCGCCTTAAACAGCTCAGCGAATTCCTTGGCGGACTTGGGGGATGTGCCAGGCGCAAAAGCGAAATATGAAGGTGCCCTGGCGATTTATCGCGAAATCGGCAACACGGTGGGGGCCGCCAAAACCCTGGACAATATCGGAAGCCTGATTTCCGACGCCGGAGACGTAGAAGGCGGGAGAAAACTTTGCGCGGAAGCGCTCGCTCTCCTTCAGGGCACCGGAGACAAACACGACATCGCCAATACGAGTAACAACCTGGCAACGTATCTCACTTTGCAGGGAGATCTCGCAGGCGCCACCAAGCTTTTTCGTCAAGCGCTCAAGCTTCGCCAGGAAATCGGAGACAAAAGCGGTGAAGCCGGATCGTTGAGCAATCTCGGCGAGCTGCTCGCGCAACAAGGGGATGTGGCCGGAGCGAAAAATGCATTCGGCGAATCGTTGCGAATTCATCAGGAGATCGGGGAAAAAGATGCCGCCGTCTACCAACTCAACGGTTTAGGCAAATTATTATTGGATAGCGGAGACCTTGCTGGCGCCAAGCAGCGCTTCGAACAGACTCAGGCCATCGCTCGCGAGACCGACGCAAAACAATTGCTTCCGGCCGCACTCGGCGGGATAGGTCAAGTTCTGTTCCAGCAACGAAAATTGAATGAAGCACGCCAATCTTACGAACAGGCGCTCGCGATCGATCAAGAGATCGCCTACACGCAGGAGTCTGCCGAGATTAGCCTCGCTGTAGCGGAGCTTGATATCGAGGAAGGCCGCGCCGTGGAAGCTCAACCTTTGATCCAGGATGCGGTCAAAGTATTTCGCGATGCGAAGTTGAGCAACGATGAAATCACCGCCCACGCGCTACTGGCACGGGCTTTGCTGGCTGCAGGAAAAACAGCGGACGCGCAAAAAGAGCTGGAGTCCGCCCGCTCGCTCGCGGCCAAAACTCAAAACCTCTTGGTCAGCCTGGATTTTGCCATCACCGAAGCGCGCGTGCTCGTGGCCTCGGGAAAGGCGGCGGCGGCCAACAAGATTCTCACTCCAGTTCTTGCCGAGGCAAAAATCCGAGGCCTGGTCCGCTATGAACTTGAAGCGCGCCTAGTCGCAGCCGAAATCGAATTAAAATCCGGCTCCCCACCAGCCGAGGCCAAGAAAAATCTCGCGTCTCTCGAAAAAGACGCCACTGCCAAAGGCTATGTCCTCATCGCCCAAAGTGCTGCTGCTAGAGCTAAGTCCCGTGCGTCTTAGGTTGTTGGCGAACTCACGACATAGACCAGCACCCTCAAGGGCAACGTGGCCGCGTAACGGAGTTTTGGTGTAGTCCGATAGGAATGGATGGGCCACCCGCCGAGATAAACCATCACTCGGAACGGTGAAGGATTATGAGAGCGGGTTTGTCCGATCCGGCGTCATGTTCGGTATAGGTGAAGGTCATTCCGTCAGGGGACACCTCCCAATCTTCGTTGTCGAAAACCTTGCCGTTTAGCTTGGTGGTGGCCTGAGCGGTGAGCTTTCCCGTCATCTTTGCCGAAACCGTCGTGCCCGCCGGAATCCTAGGGCCTTGCTCCGGATAGTCTTTGCCATCGAACTTCAGCGAATACATTGTCCCGTCGGCTGGAACGTGCACTGTGATTCCTTCATCTCCATTCGGCTCAATATCGATTTCAGTGAACGGCAGTTGCGATGCTGTTATCTCCTAAGTGCCCGCAAAGCCAGCGGCGCCGGCATTCCGTTTCATGGTGGCGACGGAGCTGAACTGCTCACCGTCTTCTTTCTGGCCCAGAAAGGTGCGCGTCATCGTCCGATTGTCCGCCGAAAGAACCCAGGTTTCGGTTAGCGTGGGCTTGTCGTTACTCTTGTCAGTAAATCGCCAAGTGGTCGCGTTGAGCACCGTTAACGCGGTAGTGCCGAACGGAGTTGATTGGTCGGTGCCATCCGCTTTGACGGTCCAGGAAAGAGACCCGTACTGGAATTCCCACGTGTTTGGTCCCGACGCCTTGACCGAGTCCGTTGCTCCCGTGACATGGCTCTTTGCCTGATCGATCTTCCATTTGCCGACAAAAGGGTTAGTGGCCTGGAGAGTGGGTAAAAGGATCAGCGCGAGCCTGAACAGATAATTTACTCGCATCGACACTCTCCTTTCGGGAATTATACTATCCGGCACGCCTAAACCTGCACCTTCTGACAGACGAAGAGTGCGGCATCCTCAAGGGCGCGGCATCTCGGAAATTCGTGTAGTACGATAAGATAAGGATGGGGTACCCGCTCTGGAGTTCATCCGCCATGTCAGCCACACCTGCTGCGCTTAGGTCTGTATTGAAGAGCCAATATCGTGCTTCTCTCGCAATGCTCGGAGAAGCAATTCAGCGGTGCCCGGATGAAGTCTGGTCCAGCACCGACCATATGAATGCATTTTGGCAGATCGCTTATCACACTCTGTTCTTCACGCACCTGTACATGCAAGCGGACGAAGCGGCGTTTCGCCCCTGGGCGCATCACCAAGGCTCAGTCCAGCATCCGGATGGCATCGCCGGTTCTCCCGACCCTAACAGTCCACTGCCGCTCATCCCGAAACCCTACACGAAAGCGCAGGTGCTGGAATATTGGAGATTCTGCGAACAGATGATCGACGACGCTGTTGACAAAGTCGATTTGGAAAGTTCGCAGAGTGGATTTTCCTGGTACCGGATGTCGAAACTGGAGCACCAGTTTGTGAATCTCCGGCATATACAGCATCACGCGGCTCAGCTGGCGGACCGCCTGCGCTCGGCCGCCGGTGTCGGGATCAAGTGGGTTGGGAGCTGTCCGCGTTCCTAAGAAACAAAAAAGTACGGAAAACAGCAGAGCAGACCCTCATGGCCATCCGCGAAAGGCGCGGATTTCGGGACGGGACGACAACGTAAAGATAAAAGCAACGGCAGGATGCCGGGCTAAAAGCCCGGCGCTAGGTAAAGCTGGCGGGAACGCTTGAATGAAAAAGAAACTATTGAAAAGTCTTATCAAACGAAGAATTTTTCGCTAGGTTTATTTCTATAAATCGGCGTACCTGGGCGCCTCAAACGGGAAGGGTGTGCGCTCATGCCAAAGAAGATCTTGCTTGCAGACAATCACGAGGGAATACGGAAGCTAATTCGAGGGATATTAAGTCAAAGGCTAGACTGGCATGTTTGCGCGGAAGCTTCAGACGGTTTTGAGGCGGTGGAGAGAGCGAAAGCGTCGTGTCCGGATCTGGCTATATTAGCGATTGGGATGCCGAGACTGGGTGGGCTGGATGCAGCGAAGCGGATTCTGAACGATTGTCCGCAATCGATTGTGATAGCGGACAGTTTGCAGGATCCAATTCCGCTTCTGGCGGAGATCAAAAAGATTGGCGTACGTGGCTTTGTTTCGAAAACCCGCATTGGCACCGATCTGATACCCGCGATCGAAGCTGCGTTGTCGGGAAAAACCTGGGTGTGCCTGGAGGGAGAAGATCGACCTATGAATCTTGAAGAGGCGCTGCAAACCACACGCCGTATGGTATGGGCTCCCGATCCGACGTTTGAAGGGTTTTCTTGTTCCAACTGCCGGTGGAGAATTTCGAACGAAGAAGCTGGCGGCCTGAAGAACATTCAACAATCATTTCAGGCTCACACCTGCATGGATTATCCTCAGCGAAAGAAAGCCGCAGGGATTTAAGCCCGGCAAACAGATTACGCCCGAGGATTTGTTCCGCGACGGAACCAGCAGGAATATAGGCTGCTGAAGAATAACTTGTGCTCGGCTGCATACAGTAATCACGGTATTGCGGGTGAGCAAGCTAACGGTAACCTTTCCATCTAGTACTGCAAGTTAGAGGGGTCGTGTTGAACGAAAAGGAAGGTACTGGCTCGTCCAAGGCGCTTGAAGGCGCTACTTCCAACTCTCCAGCGGGCCAGGTCGATATTTTCCGGCTGCTAGTGGAGAGCATCCGAGACTATGCAGTTTTCGTGCTCGATCCCGGGGGAAGAGTGCTCACGTGGAACTCTGGCGCGCAGGCCATGAAGGGTTATACCCGGGAGGAGATTGTAGGACAGCATTTCTCAAAATTTTACTTACCGGAAGCGGTGCAAAATGGTTGGCCCGCGCGGGAACTGTTACTAGCGCAGAAAGAAGGGCGATTTGCTGATGAAGGTTGGCGTTTGCGGAAGGATGGCACGGCGTTTTGGGCCTCGGTGATCATAACGGCGCTGCGCTCTGCTGACGGCAAACACACTGGGTTTGCCAAAGTGACGCAAGACATGACGGAGCGGCGGCGAACCGAAGAGCACGTGCAAGCTCTAAACCGCGAATTGCGCCAGCGACTGTCGCAACTAGAGGAATCTCGACGAGTAATCGAACTGCGAACATTGGAGCTTCAAAAGCTTTCCGGACAATTATTGCATATACAAGACGAGGAGCGCCGACGGATCGCTCGCGAGCTGCATGATGACCTGGGGCAGCAATTGAGCGGTCTGAAAATGTTATTACACAATCCGAAGGACAAGGACGAAGCCCTGCGAACGGCGGATAAAGCGCTCGCTTCGGTTCGAAATCTTTCGTATTTGTTGCATCCTCCATTGCTGGACGAGACGGGCTTGCGGTCCGCATTGTATTGGTATACGGAAGGACTTACGAAGAGGAGTGGAATTCAGATTTCGATGAGTGTAAAGCCGCAAATTTTTCCGCGTCTGTCAAAAGAAATGGAAATGACGATCTTTCGTATCGTTCAGGAAGCGCTGACGAATGTGTATCGTCACGCAGATAGCGATAGCGCGCGAGTGGAAATTGACAAGCAATCGGAATTTGTGGTGCTGCGCATTCGAGATCACGGCAAGGGATTGCCTAAAGAAATCGACGGCAAAACGCTCATGCCGAACATGGGTGTGGGAGTAGCCGGAATGCGTGAACGTGTGCGCCAATTGGGCGGCGAATTAACTTTGTCAAACGCTGCACCAGGCGCGCTTTTGGAAGCGAAAATTCCCCTATTTTAGTTAGCCTTTACGGTTCACTCCGCGGCTGCTCTCAGGCTCGTGTACACCTTCTCGATAACATTCGAGCTACGCTGGGATACTGGGTTCTCCTTTGGAGCGCAGCTTATTCCTGAGCGTATCTGACGGCGGACGTAGGGCAAGACGCGGGCTAAAGACCCCGGCGCTACACTTAAACCTACGACAAACAGTAGCTAGTGGCGACAGTCACGGAGCGTTCGCTGAGCCCTCTCAGCATCCTTCCTGAAAAGTGTGCAGAACCGCACAGAAACGGGCCAACGCGAGTCGGTACAATCCCTGTCCAGAGGTACCTACCGATGACACCACAATTCGATGTCTTTAGAAACGATCGATCGGACGAAGTTACGTGGCTCGCGGCAGTGACCAGCGTGGCAGAGGGCCAGGCCTATGTTCAAAAATTGAGCGCAGACTCACCGGGCAGTTACTTTATTTTCAGTCAGAAGAACGGGACGAAACATGTTATCGATGCGATCCTCGGCCCGAATATCCATGTGGCACCGCGGCTACCGGCACCATCTGGCCTCGGAGCGATAAGACATCCGAGGGATTACTCCCCGGTTAGGCGCCAGGCTTCGGCGCGTTTCTTCGGTAAGTAATGTAGGAATCCGAGAGTGCCGCGATTGGTCAGCGGCTGAAGTGGCCCGGTCTCGAAGACTTATTTTTTTGACTGGCGAGAGTAATTTCTACATCCAGTCCTATTTTTGTTACTCCGAGCCTCACGAAGTTTTCGCTCAGCGTCGCGGCTTTCGATGAGGTAGAGAGAAGTCGTTGCGCGCGCCCGCATTCTCATTTTCCTCACCATATCGCCCGCCCTCCGAGGTCGCCCGTATCATACGTGAAATCCGTTTTACCTGGGTGCACGGCCCATGCTTGCGTGCGACGCAATGCGACGGCTAACATCTGAAGCCAGCTGGTGGCCGGCATATGATGGCTGGAAAAAGCGCGGCGCGAAATGGCGGGAATAGATGGCGACGAAAAGACGAGCAAAAGTAAAAACTAGTGCGAACGCGAAGTCAAATGCGAATCCGAATGCGTGCGCGAAGGTTAGTGTGGGTGCTAAAACCAATTCAAAAAGTAAGGCGACAGAGCACGCGTGGGTGACGCTTGGGACTCTGCTCAACGGCAACTCCGCTCAGGGTTTTTCGCCGGGGCACGAAAAAGGAGAATAAACACCATGGTTTGGTACGTTTACTTGGCTTGGTTTTTCGGCGGCGCGTTTTTGGTGAATGCGGCGCCGCACTTTGTGCAGGGGGTTTCGGGGCGGCGGTTTCCGTCACCGTTTAGTTCGCCGCCGGGGAAGGGAGAATCGACGGCTACGGTGAACGTGCTGTGGGGCACGTTCAATTTTCTGATTGGATATTTGTTGGTGACGCGCGTGGGGGAGTTTCATTTGCGTCAGATGGATTGCACGATCGTGTTGGGGGCCGGTGGGTTGGTGATGGCGCTGATGTTGGCGCGGACGTTTGGAAGCGTTTACGGCGGGGATACGGCAAAGCCGGCGGGAGCCGGCCCGGTAAACGTGGATTAGCGATCGCGGATCAGGCGTTCGGCGGCGGTCCACAGGTTTTTGGGAATCTCCAAGCTGCTGGATTGTTTTCCGAGGGGGATGCTGAGGCCAACGCCGTAGAGGTTGACGGAGCGCGGCAGGCTGGGTGAGTGGAGGGCTTGCAAGGTTGCCAGCGGGCCGAGCGTCATGTTTCCGTTTTGCATAGTGAGCATGAAGAAGCCAAGGTGAACGCGTGAGCCATAGAGTTCGGCTAGCGGAACACGGAGTTCGGTGATGAAGGATGTCTTGGTCTGCTGCACGGGGAGGAGCGCGCGGAAATTTTGCTCGGGATAAATTGTGGCGGTGTGGAAAGCGAAACCGTCCGCGGAATTTTTCGAGTGGTACATCGGAGAGGTCGAGGTGACGGAAAAGGTAGCGCCGAATGTCGCTAACGATGCGAAGGAGGTGGATGAGTGTGGGCGCGGCGTCGATTGTTGAGTGAAGGTGACGAGACCTTGCGCGTCGGCGGGTTGGCAGTTGGTTAGCGCAACTAGGACTGCTACGGCGAGAAACGCCGTCGAAATAAAAGTGAAACGGACTGGCCTCGGTTTTGCTGTGTTTGGTCTCGCGACGCTGGTTGCGAAGCGTATCATCTAGTCCGCCCTACAATATAAGTAAGTTAAAGGCCTCCATAATGGAATACGGGGTACTCCTTAGGTCTGCAAACTACTTCACTTAGTACGCCGAGGTACGGACGGTACCTCGGGCTGTGTCCCAATCGGTAAGAGCACGTCAAAAGCCATACTCTTTGAAGAAAGCAAAGGCGCAAAGGATGCGGCATGCTGACTGCTCATCTGCATGCAGACCGTAACCAAGAAAGGAGCCGGTGGGGATTTGTGACGGGGGACAAAGGCGGGGAGAGCGATCTCCCCGCCTTTGTGCTATTAGATAGCGTCGCGACAACTACTGGAGTGGCGGGCTGGCGATTGTGGGGGCGCTGCCGTCGGTGCTGTAACGGATTACGCCGCTTTGATCGCTGAAGAAACCGCGCTGGCCAGTTTGTCCCACGGTGGCTGGCTGACCTACAAGCGTGTACGTCTGGAAACCAGTGCAGCCGCCAATTGCGGGCGTTGCTGTGGCTCCCACGTAGGTGAAGAAGTAACCGGTCTTCGCGGTTGCTGCTGCTGTCGCATTTGCTAGAACTGGATCAATTAACTGCGCCGCGCCACAAACCGCTACTCCCCCGGGTGCGCCGCCCATTGCCGCAATCGACGCTGGATATTGCACGCCCCATGTGGATGCGTAGGTGACTGCCGAAGTGTTGATGGTGCGAATTGAACCGACCGCGGAAGCTTCATTGGCCGCCATGCGGGCGCGCAACAAGTTCGGAATTGCGATGGCCGCGATGATCAAAATAATCGCGACGACGATCAGCAATTCGATCAACGAAAAACCTCTTTGTTTCCTGTTCATGTGTTCGCTCTCCTAAGGTGACCGCTCAAAATCTGTGGTACGGCTGGCAGGGACACAGCCGTCGCCGTATTAGACGCGCCACAATGGCACATTGTATAGCGGAACGGAACAATTAAGTATGACACGACTAAATATAGGCGTACCAGGACTCGATGCGGAGGTACGGGGGTCAGTTTTCGGTTAATCAGTCATTCAGGAATTCTCCAGACATTATCGGCGATGGTAAACTGCAAAAAGAGTGAATGCACGTTGTTCGCCAATCATCCGTGTTCTGCCGATGTTCGTGCTGATGGCTTTACTGAGTGGGTCTGCCGTCCTGCACGGCCAGACGCGAGACGAGCAATTGGAAGCGGTGTGGGGCGGCGATCCCGACCAGGCCATGGAAGCATGCTCAGCAGTCATCCATTCTGGCCAGGACACCGGTATCAATCTAGCTAGGTCCTTTACGACCGAGGCTTGGCACACGTTCATAGAGGCGATTACGACCTTGCCATTGTCGACTAGGACCAAGCTGTCAGCCTCAATGCAAGTCTTGCTAGCGCATATGATGCCCGAGGCGTGGCGTACGCGCACAACTGTGATTACGACCATGTCCTTAAGGATTTCGATCAAGCGTTGCGGCTGAACCCAAACCTTGCCGAGGCGTTCTACAGCCGCGGGTTGGCTTACAGGCATAAGGCGACGACGACCACGCCATCGAAGACTTTAATCAGGCCCTGCGGGTCAATCCCAGTAATGCAGAGGCTTACTACAAGCGCGGGTGGGCGTACGCGAAGAAGGGCAACTATGACCGTGCTATCAGCGATTACGAACAGGCGATGCAGCCGAATCCGAACCTTACCAATGCTTACTACAGCCTCGGAGTCGTATACGAGCACAAGGGCACTTTGATCGCGTGATCGGCGAGTACGATCAGGCGCTGCGGCTGACGCCCAACGATGCCGATGCGTTCTACGGCCGGGGCTTGGCGTACGCACGAAGGGGCTATTATGACCAAGCGATCCAGGACTACGATCAGTCCCTTCGGATCAATTCAAACTATGCCGCTGCGTTCTACAATCGCCGCCGGGCATACGTACACAAGGGTGATTTTCGTCGCGCAATGGCCGACCATGGGTCATTTCCGATGTCTGAAATTTGACATTTTAGGCATTGCCATCCGGCTGTGCATCCTTGCCTTTGCGGTTGCACTTGGGTTCGCTTTCAAGCGGTTTCAAAAAGGCCGTGTGCCCTCGGGCCTAGCCGCAGGAGGTCTCTATTCGTTGACTTGCCTTCTGGCCCCACCTAAGATGTGCGACTAATGGCGGACTCTTCCTCGTTGATTGGCCGCACCGTCTCCCACTATCGCGTGATCGAAAAGCTCGGTGTCGGCGGCATGGGCGTGGTGTACAAAGCGCAGGACACCCGGCTAGAACGCGCTGTCGCTTTGAAATTCCTTCCCGACGATGTGGCGCACGACGCGAACGCGCTCGAGCGGTTCAAGCGCGAAGCCAAAGCCACCTCCGCGCTCAACCATCCGAACATCTGCACGATTTATGACATTGGCGAAGACGCCGGCCACACGTTCATCGCCATGGAATTTCTGGACGGTCTGACGCTGAAACAGCGCATCGGCGGCCGCCCGATTGAAACGGACACTCTTCTCAACCTCGCCATCGAAATTGCGGACGCGCTCGACGCCGCGCACGCCAAAGGAATCGTTCATCGCGACATCAAGCCGGCCAACATTTTCGTCACCCAGCGCGGACATGCAAAGGTTCTGGATTTCGGTTTGGCCAAGCTGCAAACGAAGGCAGGAACTGACGCCGACGCCACGATGGCACAAGAGGCAATGCAGTTGAGCACGCCCGGGACGGCAATGGGCACATTGGCATATATGTCACCGGAGCAGGCGCGCGGGAAAGAATTGGACGGCCGGACCGATATTTTTTCTTTTGGTTTGGTCCTCTACGAGATGGCCACCGGCAAGCAAACTTTCTCGGGAAACTCTTCGGCGGAGATTTTCGATGCCATTCTGAATCGCACGCCGGTAGCTCCGGTGCGGCTGAATCCAGAAATCCCGCCAAGGCTGGAAGACACCATCACCCGTGCGCTCGAAAAGGACCGCGACCTCCGCTATCAGCATGCGTCGGACATACGCTCGGAATTGCAGCGACTGAAGCGCGACACAGACTCCGGACGCTCGGCGGCACCAAGTGCGACAGCAGAAGGGGTAAATCGTACCGCGGCGATCTCGACTGCGCCGGAATTCCCGCAATCAAAAACTCCCAAGACCTCAGCCGGCCCAGCCAGAACTAGCCGCGTGAAGTGGCCGCTAATGATCGGCGCTGCGCTGGTGGCTCTCTTTTTGGGCATTGGCAGTTGGCTTTACTTCACGCGTCACGCGCAAGCCCTGACCGACAAAGACACCATCGTTCTCGCTGAATTCGCGAACTCCACCGGCGACCCAGTCTTTGACGGAACGCTTCGCCAAGGACTTTCCGCACAACTAGATCAGTCCCCGTTCCTCAGCCTTATTTCCGACGAACGTATTGCGCAAACGCTCACGCTGATGGCCAAGCCAAAAGACGCGCGGCTTACGCCAGACATCGCACGCGATGTCTGCCAGCGCACCGCCAGCGCTGCCGCGATCGAAGGCTCTATTTCGAGTTTGGGCAGCCAATATGTTTTGGGTTTGAAAGCTGTGAATTGCCGCACCGGCGATCTACTCGCGCAAGAACAAGTGACGGCCAACGGAAAGGAGCAGGTTCTTACTGCTCTCGGAAACGCGGCGACCAAGCTGCGCGGAAAAATGGGAGAGTCTCTAGCCTCGGTGCGCAAGTACAACGCGCAACCGGAAAACGTCACCACGCCTTCGCTCGAAGCTCTGCAGGCCTATACCCTCGGCAATCAAACCTTAGACGTGGCAAACGACTACGCTGCCGCCATCCCCCTCTTCGAGAGGGCTATTTCGCTGGATCCAGATTTCGCCATGGCGTATTTGCGCTTGGCCCAGAGTTATCAGCCTCTCAGTGAAAACGACCGCTGTGCCGAGAATACGCGCAAGGCTTACGCATTGCGCGAACACATCAGTGAGAGCGAAAAGCTGGCCATTTCCTCATTCTACGAGCTTGTCGTCACCGGGAATCTTGAGGCTGCCCGCACTTCCTTTCAGGCATGGGCGCAAACCTACCCTCGCGATCAGGAACCGCAGGTTTACCTATGGTTCGCTTATGCCGCCATGGGAGACTACCCGAAAGCGAATGCCGCGGCGCTGCAGGCGCTCAAGCTGAATCCCGGCAGCGGCAACAACGTTGTGAATCTAGCTTATAGTTACCAGTGGATCAATCAACTCGATCAGACCAAGGCCACAGCAAAAGAGTCGCGCGCTCACAGTATCGACTCCCCTTGGCTACCTCTGGTTCTTTACGTAGTGAGTTTCCTGCAGCACGACACGGCCGGAATGCAACAGCAGGTTGCCAGTGCGACTGGGAAACCAGGAGTCGATGATCAGATCCTTTTTCTGCAATCCGAAACGGCAGCATATAACGGCGAGTTCGCAAAGAGCCGTGAACTAACACGCGGCGCCGCCGATTCCGCGCAACGCGCCAGTCAAAAAGAAGCGGCCGCGGAATATCAGTCGCACGCCTCGATCCGCGAAGCGCTAGCGGGCGAAATGCCTTCGGCAAAGCAAGACGCACAAGTTGCTATCGCGCAAGCCGGCGGCAGACAGGTGGAAGGCTTCTCAGCAATTGCACTCGGACTGGCGGGTAATTCCGCGCAGGCCGAGCGCTTAGCCGCTGATCTGGGCAAACGCTTCAGCGAAGACACGATCGTAAAGTTCGATTATGTGCCGATGATCCGAGCCGCCATCGCGCTTCACAGCGGCGATGGCAAGCGAGCCATCGACGCGCTGGACGCGTCCGTTCCTTATGAACTAGGAGAAACGAATCCTTCCTTCACTTTTGCGCTCTATCCAGTTTACTTGCGCGGCCAAGCGTACCTGGCAACGAAACAGGGCGCCGCAGCGGCCGCCGAGTTCCAGAAAATTCTCGATCATTCAGGCGTAGTCGGAAACGAGCCAATCGTCGCGCTGGTGCATCTTGGGCTTGCCCGTGCCTACACCCTGGATGGTGATCGCGGGAAATCAAAGGCCGCGTATCAGGAGTTCCTCACGCTGTGGAAAGACGCAGACCCCGACATTCCTATTCTTATCGCTGCCAAAGCGGAATACGCGAAGCTGCAGTAGTCACCTCAATTGCTTGAGAAAGATGGAACCTATTACGGAGTGACTGACATCGCAAGAATCTTCCATCCTGCCCACTTGCTCCCGTTGAAGTCATTCACCATGATCGCGGCTTGATTGGTGCGCACAACGCAGGCGACTAGGTTGGTTGACACGAAAGCGCATGACGGGTTGCCGACGCCGGTGTTAGTGCCAGTCGAAGCGGGGGCACTCCCACTAGCTTTCACACAAGGAGTCAACACAAGACCGGCGGAGCAAATTACCAGGAATCGCAGAACTCGTGTCATTTGGGATCTCCTTTTCTGATTTCCGAGGTGCAAACATTTGGGGGACTGTACTCCACTTTTTATTTCGGAATACAACGCCGAATTCGGCTGAACAACTCGCAACGGTTCTGGGGTCGTAAGTGTTTGCTGCACGCTTCTCGTAAGCGCGCCGGAGAGCTCTTGTCCGGCCCCAACAAAGGGGACCCATGTCGAGATGACGACGTCGGGTGTGATAGATTTTTGGCGGAATGATAAAGGAGGCGGGCATGCGCGCATATGCGGTTCGAAAATTTGGCGGGGCTCCGGCGGTTGTGGATCTGCCGATTCCGGCTGATGCGGGGGCGTACCTGATACGCGTGAAGTATGCGGGAGTGAATCCGATTGACTACAAGCTCGTCGATCGGCTGACGGTGGAGTCGAACGTTCCATTTGTGCTGGGAGCGGATTTTTCGGGTGTAGTGCAACGCGCGCCGGCGGAGAAGAGCGAGTACCGCGTTGGCGAAAGGGTTTTTGGGATGGCGCGGCAGCACGGCGCGTATGCGGAGTACACCGCGGTTTCTCCGGGCGTGAAGACGGACCCGATCGCGCGCATTCCGGAAGGCGTCAGCGATGAACAGGCGGCGGCGTTGCCAATTCCGTCGATCACGGCGCTCGCGTCACTGGAAATATTGGGCCTGGCCCGCGGGCAATGGGTGGCGGTGATGGGAGCGAATGGCGGCGTGGGCGGATATGCGGTGCAGATGGCGCGCTCGATGGGGGCGCGTGTGATTGCAACTGTGCGCGGCGATGCGGACGAGGCGGGGAAGCTGGGCGCGGAAGAAGTGTATGACACGAAAGAGCGCGATGTGATTGCAGCGATCTGCAAAGCTCATCCGCAGGGCGTCGATGCCGTGTTCGATTTGGTGAATGGTAAGGATGAGATTGGGCGCGATACTGAAATTTTGAAGCTGGAAGGAAAGTTGGTGTCCACGATTTATGCAGCGGATGAGAAGTGGTTTGCGGAACGGAAAATTACGGCGCACAACATTGCCGGCCTGACCAATCCTCTTTCGAACACGGAAGGGTTGAAGTGCGTGGCGCGGATGATGGCAGACGGCGTGGTCACGGCGCGGGTTACGGCTGTCGTTGAGTTGGAAAAAGCGGCGGAGATTATTGAGAAGCTGAAGAAGGGCGGGCTGCGAGGGAAGGCGTTGATACGGTTATAGGGCACGGCGGTGGATTTGCAGCGCAAAACGATAAGCAAAACAAGCAAAAAGCAAAACAGAGCAGATCCCTCGAACTGCGTCCCGCGCCCCTGGAACCAGGGGAAAAGCAAAAGCGCGCGGGACTTCACTCGGGATGACAGCGTGTGTGGGGCATGCGGGTTCGTTGTAGCGTGATCGAGCCAGCGTGGCGGCTATGCTGCCGGACTCCGCGCTAGGATGGCGCGGACTTCTTTCACGATGTGGCCTACTGTTACGGGGCGGTAGAGCACAACGGAGCCGGGCGCGAGGGTGGAGAGGTCGTTAATCGCGAGAGATGGCAACGACTCGGTGTGGGAGGCGATTACTACCGTGGGGACGCGTTTGATTAGGTTTTGGATTGCGGGATTGCAGGCAACGTCGGCGGTGGCTTCCAGGACCATGGCGTCGGGCATTTGATTTGCGGCGAGGGCGCGGCCGGCATCGTCGGGAGAATCCATGCCGAGAGCGTCGATGTTGATTTCGCGAAGTTCGGCGCGGACGGTGGCGCGAAGTTGCCAGTCGGTGGCGATCACGAAAACGATGGCCATAATTTAGTTTAGCTTATCGCGGCAAGAGAATTGTGAATGTGTGGCAAGGGAAAGGTAGGCACGCCAGGCAAAATTACTTCTGCGCGGGAACGGATTGGCGACGAAGTGTGAGGGAATCAGGCGAAAGCTGCGTTTTTGTGTTTCCGAACGAGAACCGCGATGATCGAAACCAGAAAAACTAGGCCGCTTATTACGAGCGCCACTATACCGCTCTAAAATAGAGTGGTCATCTGACTATCGTCTGCGCACCGGCCGACACCGTCTGTTGCGTAATACAAGACCATAAAGCCGAGAAGACCAGCGCCCAATGCGGCTAGGCTAAATTTTGTTATAGCGTTTGCCCTCTAACATGCAGATTGACGCGCGGGGTCTCTTTCATCCACGAGACATGAAAATAATGCGGAGACTCACTCACGGGTTGCCAGACGGCTCCAGACGAAGCGGACGACGGCGATTATTAAAATGAACGCAGCGGTTGCTTCGGCGGCGTAGAAAAAAGGTAAGAGAATAACGGTTGAACTCAAGAGGCGGACGTCGAACGCTTCGACCATCACGAAAGCTACAGTTGCAATCACGACGCCCCATGAAACCAAAGAACTCAGCCGATCCGCGGTTAGAGCCCAGATCACGCCTCCGAAGAATGCTATGAGCAGACCAATGAGCAGGACGCAGAGGGTAGCCATGCTCCAAGAATCGGAAAAGTTGAAAACATCTCCGAAAAGATAGCCGGCGAACCGGTTTGATACGGCTCCGAGGACTGCAATAAAAACGCCAATCTGAATCACTCGCACAACAAATCGATCAGGCATGGGCCAATCAGTCATGGGGCCATCTTATTCTTGCGAGTGCTGCTGGGGAGCGGCGGACGAAAGTTTGAAGAGGAAGTAGGCAGACGCGAGCAACGCCGACAGCAATGCTATGAAAGGTATGTATCCAACGACATCAGGAGAGATTGAAAAAAGACATTGGATGGGGCCACGAAAGATAGCGGCGAGCCAGCCAACCACGATCAGGAGTTCCGGGCCTTGTGCCGCCCGGTAAAAACTTATTCCTATCCAAAGTAGATAGACATAAAAAAGTAAATTCACTGCCATTGCGACCCGGGGTGGAAGGAACCATCGAGAATCGAAGAGCCAATAAGATCCGTGTTTAGGAGTAGCGATGCCGTGACGCAAATCCGTCAGTATTAGTAAGGTGGTTAAGCAGAATACTCCGATCGCCACTCGTTTGTCTTCGATGAGTCCAGGATTGTGTACTGGTTGTTTCATTGCGCGGATTATACCGTGACACCTCCGACAGAATGCGGGGGAATCTGGGAGATGTAGGTTAGATTTAAACCTAGGGCAAACTGCAGGTCCCTCGTCGGCCAGCAGGCGGCCTCTATCGGGATCACAACGTTAAAAATATCTCTCCCTCTTTTTTGAAACTCGCAACCGAAAAAACAATTGCCATTTAATTTTCAGGATAGAGCAATCGTGCCCCTAGGGCAGGTACATCCAGAGGTCGCCTAGGTCGCCCGGGAGGACGTCTGCACCCTCGACGGATCCCCAGCCGCCGAGGAGCCAGAGGTTTCCGTTTGCATCGACCCAGCCAGTTGATGAAATACGGCCGCCTGGTACGTTCCCGGGATCGAGTTTCCCTCGTGTGCCGTAAACACCGTTTTGATTGACTAGTGGAGAGCCGGACATCCAAGTCCATTCACCGTTGCTGTATTTCCAAAGATCGTTCAGCTGACCGGCAAAGCCGATATTCTGTAATCCGTTTCCGCCGAAGAGCCAGAAATTTCCGGACGAATCGGTCCAACTGAGAGCGCTCTGGCGCGAGCCTGGAACATTGCTTGGAGCGGGAAAGCCCAGTGTTCCGTAGGCGCCCACTTGGTTGGGCAGCGGTGAACCCGACATCCAAGTCCACTGTTCGTTGCTATATTTCCAAAGGTCGTTGAGCGATCCCGATGACCCAAATTCCGGGTAGCCCACGCCACCGAAGAGCCACAGATTTCCCGAAGGATCTACCCAGCTATTTGCAGAAAACCTGCCGCCGGGAACATTGCTAGCGGCCGGCACGCCCAGTGTGCCGTACACGCCATTTTGGTCAACAACGAACGAGCCAGAAATCCAGGTCCATTGTCCATTGCTGTATTTCCAGAGGTCGTTAAACTGGCCTCCGCGAGATCCGATACCACCGAACAGCCAGAAATTTCCGGAGGGATCAACCCAGCTAACCGCTTCTGATCGCGCGGGAGGCACGTTGTCCGGGGCGGGAACGCCCTTGTTGCCATAGTTACCGGGCTGATCTGCAAGGTTCGAGCCGGACATCCAGGTCCATGCGCCGTTGCTATATTTCCAAAGGTCGTTGAGCGAGGCTTCGTTTCCCGCTGCATCAAAACCCATTCCGCCGAAAAGCCAGAAATTTCCAGAGACATCGGTCCAACTGCAAGCCATGAAACGTGCGCCAGGGATGTTAGTGCTTGCCGGAACGCCTTCGGAGCCGTAGATGCCCCGTTGGCCGCCGAAGTCGGGCCCTGCTACCCAGGTCCATTGACCTCCGCTGTATTTCCAAAGATCGCTCATGGGAAGAAGTACTCCAGCGGAATCGTAACCGTATCCGCCGAAAAGCCAGAGATTGCCGGACGCGTCTGTCCAGGAGGCGCCCAGCTGACGGGCGCCAGGATTATTTGTGCTAGCCGCGCCGCCTAAAGTTCCGTACGCACCAAAAGCATTGAGCGAAGTGAAGCCGTTCATAAAGGCCCATTCGCCATGGCCGCAATTCACTTGAACATTTACGGTGGCGTTTACCGTGCCGCTGGCGTTTGTTACGCCGCACGTTTGCGCCGGATTGGTGGGCTGCGTGGAAATCGTGATGTTGTAGGGAGTGCCGCTTGCTTCGGAGGTCGAAAAAGTGAAAGATCCGTTCGTGTTGACAGGCAGGGATTGGATCGCGTTATTCTGTAACACGAGGCCGCCGCCGGAACCGGCAAGATTTACCACAGTGACACCGACGCTGTAAGTGGGGAGCGGAGCCGGGGGCGTGCTGCTGGTGCCGCAAGAGCTGAGAACGGCTGATGCAATCAGCAGAATAACGATGGAAAACGATACCGGCACGGATTTCATATTCGGAAGTTCTCCTATTCCTAGGCCCCATTTCCGGGTGAGAGAGATTCGGGCAGCCTGTTAACGTGCAATTGGAAAATAGTGCATCGAGCAACAGAGAGTCAGGCTAACACACTGCAGTATTAACGCTGCGATACACAAAGTACAGGTGTTCCACAATTGGCAGTGTCAGATTGGAGAACTCGCATGGAAACGAAGAGCTCAACGCTAGATCGGAATGTTTCAGCGGCGCCTGTCCCGGAGCCGGCGGGGTTTTGGATTCGCTGTTGGGCGGCGATTATTGATTTTGTGATTTTGGCGGTGGTGCTGGCGATGGTTGTTTCGTTTTTGTCGGTGGCGGTGGGGAGTTGGCGGGTGTTCTTGGCGCTGCGTCCGGGGATGCCGAAAAGTGGAATCATTGAGGCATTTGGGCGGCCGTTTCTTTTTGCCGTGCTTGTTTTTTTTGTG
>Ga0210394_10001873_pt1 | contig 31281 bp, 21 predicted proteins | sample IncBWC12MmetaG_FD_160121 | JGI IMG/M metagenome (GOLD analysis project Ga0210394, IMG submission 160121) | Forest soil microbial communities from Barre Woods Harvard Forest LTER site, Petersham, Massachusetts, United States - Inc-BW-C-12-M | ecosystem: Environmental > Terrestrial > Soil >... | reverse complement strand
CATAATCCAGGTGCCGCGGATCAATCCGGTAGCGCACCGTCACCGCCAGCCCCACTGACAATCCTTCGCGCGCCTCCACCGTAAGCACCTCCAGTCCCTTGTCACGCGGATTCTCCGACGCCGCCGTCGAATAAACTTTCTCGCGAATGTCAAAAAGTTGCGCGCGCTGCACCAGCGGCACAATCAAGTGCGTCCCGGAATACAAAGTTCCCGGCCGCACCCCCGAAATCTGGCTCACACGCACCGCTGCGTAACCGTCCGGCACCACCAGGATGCTCTTGCCCAGCAGGCTGGAAAGCACGGCAAGCACTACGAACTTCGCAGCTGCCGACCACCGTATCGCGCGCCGCGTCCCCGCGGACCGTGGCGGCAAATAAAACACGGGACGCGCAGCGGGCGCAGCAAACGCAGTAGTCGCGCCGGGCGGCGGACCATCTGCGCTCGGCGTCCCGGCAGCTCCGGTAGACAGCGGTGCGCGGTCGGCCTGCTCTCCTGCAGCCTGATCCGCTGCCGAATCCTTGGGCCCACGTTCGCCAAGCCGCAAAAGCCGGTTCAGCTCAAACGCCAGATAGATGTCATAGAGCACGATCGCAACAGCCACCCCCAAGAACCCAAAGCTGACCACAAACAACAACAGCCGCAGAAAAAGCATGTAACACCTCCCAGCCTGCCTAGCGCCGGCGTCCGGCCGGCTCTTTTGTCTTTGCCTTCGCTCTTGCTCTTGCCGTTGGTGTTGCCTTCGTAGCGGCCAGCTTTGGCTGGGCGGCTTTGACTTGGTCGTTACCCTTGCCTTTGATTTGGTAGCGGCCGCCTGCCTTCCAGGCGGGCGTAGTTGACTTTGCTTTTTCCGCCAGGGGCGCTGCTCGTTGCGCCCCTAACACCGAGCAGTCTGCTGCTGCCACCCTCAGCCGTCCGAACCCGCACGCGCACGCCGTGCGCGCAATCAAAAAAGCGCCTACGCCGCCCGCTGCTCCGACTTGTCGTCCGCACGCTGCTGCGAGATCGCCGCCATCCTCTGCCTCGCTGTCTGCGGCGCCGGCCGCGCCGGCATCAAACGCATTAGCAACACCAGACTCAACCACTCCATCCCCAGCGCCACCGCAAACGAAACAAAAATCGCTCCCGCCACCGCCACAAATCCGATTCCGCTTTCCATGGCCTACGCCTCCGTGTGAGCTGGGTTGCGAGAGAAGTAAAAGCAGGAAGGACGCCAATCGAGGAAACAGGAAGTCTCAGGACGCGGCAATTACGTCGACCCAACATTCTCAACAGCTTGCCGCCATACAGCAGCAAACTAAGTCACCACCAATTTCCGCGCTGCCCGCGCACAAAACGTGGCTCGGCCCACACGCCGTGGAAAATCGCACTCAACGCAAGCCCTCAGGCACAGCACAAAGCCAGCCGTCGCTTCGCACCCGCAACCGCCCCACCTCTGCTAGAATCTGCCTCAGGCAAACACGCGCTCCATGGCCACCACACCTACTCCCGATCCAGCGCACCCCGGCGCCCCGCCCTCCGACGCCGGCAAACGCGCCCGGTCCGGCGAGCTTTCCGGCGGCCTTCAACTCGGCCGCATCTTCGGGATTCCCGTCTACCTGCACTCCAGCTGGATCATCATCTTCCTGCTGATCACCGTCTCGCTCGGGCAGCAGTTCACCTCGCTGCACCCCGGATGGTCACCGCAACAGCACTGGGCGCTCGGCATCATCACCAGCATTCTGTTTTTCGGCTCGCTACTTTTTCACGAACTCAGCCACAGCATCATTGCCAGGCACTACCGCATTCCCGTGCAATCCATCACGCTGTACGTCTTCGGCGGGCTCTCCAGCATCTCGCGCGATCCTTCCAGCGCCCTGCAGGAGTTCAACATCGCCATCGCCGGTCCGCTTTCCAGTCTCTTCCTCGGCGGATGCTTCTGGCTGGTCACCCACTATTTCCACGGCAACGAGCTGGTCGTCGCCTCCTGCACCTGGCTCTGGGAAATCAATGTGATGCTCGCCGTCTTCAATCTCATTCCCGGATTTCCGCTCGACGGCGGCCGCGTCCTACGCAGCATCGCCTGGGGCGTCACCGGCGATTTCACCCGCGCCACAAAAATCGCTTCCTACGCCGGACGCTTCTTCGCCTACCTGATGATTTTTATCGGAGTCTGGTGGGCATTCCACGGCAGCCTGGTCAACGGCATCTGGACCGCCTTCATCGGCTGGTTTCTGCTCAGCGCGGCGCGCGAAAGCTACACGCAGGTCGCCGTGCGCAACACCCTCACAGGCGTCCGCGCCGGCGACATCATGACCCAGGACGTCCCGACGGTTGAACGCAACATCTCCGTAGATGATTACGTCCACGAAGTTCTGCGCACCGGACGCCGCTGCCACGTCGTCACCGGCGCTGGCCGCCCGGTCGGCCTCGTCACGCTAGCCTCCGCGCGCGCCGTCCCGCGCGAAGAGTGGGCCAACACATCCATCCAGGCCGTGATGATGCCCTTCGACCGCGCCCACTGCGCCACGCCCGATGAGCCCGCGCTGGGCGTCCTGCAGCGCATGCAGACCGAAGATATCAATCAAATGCCAGTCGTAGCGGACGGCGCCATCGTAGGCATGATCGCCCGCGACACGATCCTGCACGTCCTGCAAACGCGCCTGCAACTAGGCCATCTAGCGCCGTAGGAATGCGCCACGGACGAACGCAGGTGAACAGGGGTGCAGACAAACGATTGAACGGCCAACGTCGCTGTGCGCCATTGCACTTGCTGTTGAATCTGTAGCGGCCACCTGCCTTTTGGGCGGGCGTAGTTGACTTTGACTTTGGTTCTGACTCCGGCTTTGATTTTGTAGCGGCTAGCTTTGGCTGGGCGCCGTTGACGTGGATTTCAAATTCGCCGCGCCTGATCCGACCCGGCCGGGGCGCTGCTGGTGAATCGCGCTGCGGCGCGATTCATCCTGAGGTCCCGCAGTGCGGGATCGAAGACGTGCGCCCCTGTTACCTAGGACGCAATCACGGCAACTGTTAACGCGCCACAAACTCGAAGGAGCCACCCATTAACGAATCAGATTACGATCGCCTACAACGAGAAGAAGTTCCCCCCCTCACCCGCCGCGGCTTCAACAAATGGATCGGCATCGCCAGCGCCGCCGCTCTCGCAGGCGCCCTCGTCGCCTACTGGCAAAAACACAAGGCCAGCTACCCAGTAAAAGTAATCGCGCAGGCCAACGAAATTCCCATCGGCGGCTCCAAAATTTTCACCTATCCGGCCGACGACCGCCCCTGCTTCCTCCTTCGTCCCGCCGAAGACTCGTACGTAGCCTTCAGCCGCCTCTGCACCCACCACACCTGCCCGGTTTTCTACCGTCCCGAGGCCAACATCTTCACCTGCCCCTGCCATGGCGGAATATTCTCCGCCAGCAACGGCATCGTCCTCGACGGCCCTCCGCCCAAGCCGCTCCCGCAACTAATCCTAGAGCGCCACGGCAACGACATCATCGCCACCGGCTTCCTACCTACATAAAAGTTTGCGGAAAAATGTACGCGTTCAGGTTTTGACTTTGTAGCGGCGGCCTGCCTTTTAGGCGGGTGTATTTGACGTTGGGGTCGACTCTGACTGTATGGTAGCCGGCTCAGGCTCACCGCACCGGCCGCGCTTTCGTCTCTGCACCCAAACTTGCCCCAGATCTGTTTTGTCTGCTTTATCCGTGCTCATCTGCGTTTATCTGTGGTGCCTTTGACCTGTGCCCCTGCGCGCATTACCGCTCTGGCGGGGTTCTGTACTTCGCGGCTTTCGCGTCAACTCCCTCAGTCACGGTGACAATCACATCGGCCGGAATGTCTTTCAACTCCTGCAGGTACCCGCTCGGCCAGTGAATCAAGATCGAATCCACCATCTCATGTTTGCCGAGCCCAAAATAGATCCGCGGATCTTGCGCCGAGCAATAACTCATCCCGCCCTTCGCCTGGTCGTAGCTCTTAAAATCCCCCGCAGTCAATTTCAGCGACGCGCCAATCCCGTCTCGATTCGATTTCGTTCCGATCAACCGTACAGCGATCCAGTGATTGCCCTGCGCCGCGGGCGAACTTGCTCCCTCATTCCGGAAAAGCTGCGCGTCCTCGCCGTTATTGCTAACCAGAAAATCCTGCCACCCGTCGTTGTCGTAATCTCCCACCGCCAGTCCGCGCCCCACGCGCGGTTTGCGAAAATCCGCGCCCTCGGTTCGTGTGGCATCCACGAAATTCCCGTCGCCGCGATTGCGGTACAGCATCTTCTCTTCTTCATACGCGACCTCAGGGTGATACAGCGGAATGTTGTCCAGAATATGTCCGTTGATCACGAGCAGGTCCCGCCAGCCATCATTATCAAAATCGAAAAATCGCGCGCCAAAAGCGCTCCGTAAAATATTCGTCTGCCCGATCCCTGAAGCAATCGTGTAATCCGTGAATGTCCCATCCCCATTATTCCGATACATGCGATTCAACTCGAAATCCAGGTGGCTCACAAAAAGATACATCAGCCCATTGTTCATCACATCGGCGGCGTCGGCGCTCATGCCCGCTTCTGGACGTCCGTCCTCGCTGAACCCCGCGCCCGATTTATACGTCGCGTCGCGAAACGTGCCGTCGCCGTTGTTCAGGTACAAGAAATTTCGCTGCGTGTCGTTGGCGATGAATATATCGGTCCAGCCGTCTCCGTTCAGATCGGCCAACACGACGCCCAAGCTCTTGCCGTCCGTGTTCAACAAGCCCGCTTTTTCGGTAACGTCCGTGAACGTCCCGTCGCCATTGTTGTGATACAGCTTCGCCGAACTGCCGTGGAAGCTGTCCGGATGGCAGTACGCGCTGGTCTGCGGAATGCCTGTGAATCCCGGACGTACGTCGCCGCACAGCACCGGATGATCCACGTCGTACTGCACGTAATTCGTCACCAGCAGATCCAGTTTGCCGTCGTGATCGTAATCGAACCACCCCGCCGCCGTGCCCCAGTTTCCGTCATCGCCTACTCCGGCCTTTGCGGTCACATCCGTAAAAGTCCCGTCGCCGTTGTTGTGCAGCAGCACCGAATGCCGGTAACCGGTCATGTAAATGTCCGGAAATCCGTCGTTATCGTAATCCCCCACAGCCACACCGAAAAAAAATGTCCCGTCGCTGTGAATCTTGCTTTGTTCCGTCACGTCCGTAAACGTTCCGTCGCGATTATTGCGATACAGCGCCGGCTGTGGCGGCACCAGCGGGTGATAATAAGGTGTGTAACCGCTGTTCACGAAGAACGCGTCCAGATATCCGTCCTGGTTGTAATCAATCCACGCGACGCCCGCCCCCATAGTCTCCGGGTACAGCCGCTGCGGCGACGACGCGCGTTCGTGATGAAAATGAATTCCTGCCGCGTTGGTCACGTCCCGGAATTCCACGTGATAGGGATTGGTGATCTCGCTGCGGTGCCGCAGTCTCACCGCATCGTCTCGTTCCGCCGCTGCGGATTCTCCGTGCGATGGCGGATGAACGGCTTGCTGGCCGCGCGCCGCAATCAACCTGCGATACGCCGCCCGCGCCGACGGGCCCAGCAATGCACCGGACACGTCCGCGGTGGCGATAACAAGGATAGAAAGAGAAACCAGCAGGGACCTGCGAAAAAGCTTTCGTTGCTGTCTCATCGCCGAACAGATTCTAACAGCACATCCAATCCGTGTACCACGTGTCGCTCCGTGCGGGCGTCATCGACAGCTTTGACGCTGAATCTCTCCGCGCGGGTAGCGACGCCGCGCCAACTCATTCCCATTTCCGTAATGCTCTTTCGGGAATTCGTACCCGCTCCGTTCTTTTATGGAACGCATTCGCACTCTGTGGAAAACTTACGCTCGCGCTCAGTTTCGTGTTGACTCCACGCCCACCCGAGGATAGCCTGCTTCCATTCTTTGGGCTGGGGGGCCCTCGTCCGGAAGTGTTTCCCATAATTATTCCGCAGTCCGCGAAGGATTGGAACGCAGAGTTTTCGCTCCGCTCTCGTGGTGTGCGTAACAACGTGCGCAAAGCTGTCACGCCCGCGCACAAATCCGCGCGTAACTCCACTTCACGCCGGGCAGCATTCTACGCGCTAATCGTTCTCGCCCTCGCGGTCGTCACTTTCGTCTGCGTTCCGGCAACACGCGCGACCGATAATGCGCGCGCTGCCACCACCACGAACCCACCCGCCGCTCCCAAGAAAGTAATCATTGATACCGATCCCGGCACCGACGACGCACTCGCCATTCTCCTCGCCCTGAATTCGCCGGAACTCGATGTGCGCGCTCTCACCGTCGTCCCCGGCAATGTGACCGCGCAGCAGGGCCTGGAAAACGCTCTGAAGCTCGCTTCGCTCACCAATCGATGCGACATTCCCGTCGCCGGCGGCGCCCAGCATCCGCTGTTTCAAAAACTGATCACCGCGGAACTCTGGCACGGCGCCAACGGCCTCGCCAACGTCGAGTTGCCTGCAAGCAAATGCAAAGCCGATCCGCGCTTCGGTCCCGACCTGATCATTCAAATGATTCACGAGTCGCCGCACGAGATCACTCTGGTACCCGTTGGCCCGCTCACCAACATCGCCCTGGCCCTGCTGAAAGATCCTTCCATCGTTCCACTGGTCAAGGAAGTGGTGATCATGGGCGGCTCGATTTCCGGCGGCAACGTCAACGCCGCCGCCGAAGCCAATATCTACAACGATCCCGAAGCCGCGCAGATCGTCTTCCACGCCGGCTGGCGCTTGACCATGGTCGGCCTCGATGTCGGCGACAAGACTCTCTACGATCAGGCGCATCTCGATCAACTCTCGAAAACCCACGGCCCCGAAAACGACTTCGCAGTCAAAGTTCTTACTTTTCTGCTAGTCCAGGAAGCGAAATATGGCGCTGGCGGGGGTTCACCCATGTACGACCCGCTCGCTGTCGGCACAGCCGTTGATCCATCCATCGTCAGCACGCAAGCCATGCATGTAGACGTGGAATCGCGCGGTGAGTTTACCCGCGGCGAAACCGTCGCCAATCGCCGCAATGCCGTCGAACGCAACGTGCTGCACGGCGACCGCTACATCATTGAAGGAATAGACCACGTGGAGCCCAACGTTCAGGTCTGTACCGGCGTCAACGCCGACAAATTTCTACAGCTGCTGAATTCGCGGCTGGCGGGTAAATAACATGCAAAGCAAATTCTTCGCTCGTTTCGGCCACTCAAAATTCGCGGTTGATCGCGCCACACTGAGAGGGAGAGTAACGATGAAAATGGTGAAGCTTGTGTTTCTGGCAACACTGGCCGTTGTCTTTTCGTTCGCGAGTCTTCTCTTCGCCGCCCCCGCCGCTCACGCGCAATCCTTGGAGCGCGGCGAAATCCGCGGCTTCGTTTACGACACCAGCCATTCCGTGGTTCCCAACGCGAAGGTGACTGTCTCCAATCCTTCCACCGGCTACAAACGGGAATTCACCACCGATGCCAGCGGCTCCTACGACTTTGCCCAATTATTGCCGGGCACGTACAAACTCCAGGCGGAAGCAGACGGGTTTGCCTCTACCATCGTAACCGACGTCGTGGTCGAAATTGGCGCCAGCCTGGGCCTCGACATCACGCTCCCCGTTAAAGGCCAGACCCAAACCGTCACGGTATCCGCTGCAGAGACTGGCCCGGTCGACACCTCCACCGCCGGCATCAACCAGGTCATTAATTCCAGAGATTTGGAGACCCTCCCCCTCTCTGGACGCGACTATCGCGACTTGGCGCAATTGAGCTCCTCGGCGCAGGTAGTTCCTGGCCTGCGTGGCGGCATCCGCCTGGGCGGCCAACAAAGTGATTACCTCGGAATCGTGGTTGACGGCCAAGACACCTTCAACAACTACTTCGGTGAAATCTTCGGATCGCTTGAGACCAAGAACTTTACCGTTCCACTCGAGGCTGTGCAGGAGTTTCAGGTCGTCACCAACGGCTTTGCTCCAGAGTTTGGCCGCGCCACCGGCGGCTTGGTCAACGTGGTCACCAAATCTGGCACCAACCAGTTTCACGGCGAAGCGCACGATTACTACCGCGGCAGCGATTTCACTACGAACGATGCTGTCGGCGAACCGCCCAACATCGCCACCCAAAATCAGTTCGGCGCTTCCGCCGGCTTCCCCATTCACAAAGACCGCCAATTCCTGTTTCTGGCCACGGATGCTCAGTTGCAAAATGGCCCGCTCGTGACCCAGTTTTGTTCGCCGGGTGCGGGGCAAGCAGCCTGCCTCGCGGAGCTGCCTCTGATTACGGGGCCCGTTTTTGCGAACTGCGCTCCGGGAACATGCAACGCAGGTACCGCCACTACCCCGGGCCAAGTCCCGCTGCCCAGCAATGTTTCGGCCGGCACGATGCTGCCGTCCGGCTGCGGAACCCCGACTGCCGGGGAACTGGTGCTAATGGACTGCTACGGCAAGTCCTCGATAGCCGGCTTCCAAGGCGCCAGCAATCAGTTCCAGAATTTGTTCACGATCCTGGGACATTACGACTATCAATTCAGCCCTGCGAACCATTTCAGCGTAAGAAGCTACTTCACCCGCAACCACACCGACGGCTTTAGCGGCGCTCAGGGTCAGAATGAAATTCCCCAGGCGTTCGACAATACCGAAGACTTCACCAACAAGGGCGGAGCGGCTGTTTTCAGCTTGAACACCGTGCTGGGCCGGAAGGTAAATGAAATCCGTATCAGCCTTTCGGACGAAGTTCGCGAGCGCCATGCAAATAGCCAATCGCCCGGGCTTTCGATCTCGGATTCCGGCTTCTCGAACCTCGCCGTTGGCAGCGCCTTTAACTATGGCATCGGCCAACGCTACTACCTGCCCATCAATAACCAGGACGGTAAGTTTGAGGCTGCGGACAACTTCAATTACTCGTTTGGCAAGCATGATATGAAATTCGGCGGAGATTCGGTCACCTTCGAGGACCGCAAAGATTCCTTCGTCGGTTGGGGCGCCGGCGAATATGATTACTTCAGTATCGCCGCGTTCAACAGTGGAGTGGCCAGTGGAGGGCTTCTCAGTCAGGGCGCTGCTCTGAATGGCTTGCCGCTCTCGTTTCTGGGGCCAGCCACAACTCTTTTCCCCAATTATCAGTCCGACCTCGGCCTCTACTGGCAGGACAAATGGCAGCTGACTCCAAACCTTACTTTGACGTACGGGCTGCGCTGGGATGGCACCTGGAACCCTCAACCGCAAACTCCACTTTATGGAACCACCGTCCTGGTTGGCGAGGGCGCGGGATCGCATGCCGCCCCCGTGCCACAGCGCGTTCCGGCGGACTTCGGTCAGTGGGGGCCGCGCATCGGACTGGCGTGGAACGTGCGGCACGGGGCTCATCCGACAGTTGTCCGCGCCGCTTGGGGTCTCTACTATGCTCTCACCGTGGGAATATTCATGCCCACGGCGGGCGCCGGTAAACTCACTCACTGTATTGGCAGTTGCATACCTCCAGACGGCGGAACTGTTGGCTTTCCCTATCTGAATCCCAATTCGACTCCTTTGGGCGTCAACCAACTTTGCGGGACGCAGTTCGGCTGTCCCGATTCAACGTCCGGAGGCGGATACATAGATCCCGCGTTCAAGAATCCGCGCGTCTCCAGCTTTACAGGCGGGATCGAGCAATCGCTGCCCTATAACTTGCAGTTGACCGCTACTTTCTCTTACGTGCACTCCGATCATCTGCGGACGGGCGGCTACGATTCAGAAGAGGCCTGGCAGCGCAATTACATCATTGACGGAACCGACCCCTTCGGGCGCTCCATCCTCGATGGCACGTATACCTACGCCGGTGGAGTGGTTACCGGAGTTGTGCCCACCCCGCTCGATCCGACCTTGCCCACTTCAAACAATGAAACAGCCAGTTTTAGTCATGGCAATTACGAGTCGCTCGTTATAAACCTCACGAAACGCTTCTCCAATCACTTCCAGGTATTCGCCAATTACATCTGGTCGCAAAACAAGGACAACGGCGCGAGCGAACGCGATACCGATACGTATTTCGGGCAGCAGGATCCGATCAATCTGAGCATTGACTACGGCCGCAACGGTCTGGACATCGCCAATCAGTTCAAAGCCGCTGGCGTTTACGAGTTGCCATGGGGCTTCGAGGTAAGCTCCAGCGTGATCGCTCATACCGGCGTGCCTTTTCCTCTGTACATCGCACAAGACATCAATGGCGACGCAGTTTCCGACCTCGGCCACAATAACGACCGCCCCACCTTCGCGAATGCCGCTGGCAAAACGTCTCTGTTGGGGCGTTACCCGTTCGACCAGCCGGGTTACTTTCAATGGGATGGCCGCATACAAAAAGACCTTCCCATCCATGAACGATTGCACGTGATATTGTCCGGTGATTTCTTCAACCTCACGAACCGCGGTAATCTCTATTCGAATCCGAACAATCCAAATACGGCGACGATCTCTCTGGTTGGTTGCACGGCTCGTCCCGCGCCTGCGGCTCCAGCAGGCGGCAACGGCCAGGTGACGGGCCCAATGGGGATGATTTGTCCGCCGCTCACCGCCGCCACGATGCCACAAATCGGGGTAAACGGGTTCCGCGCGATCACAGAGATCGCGCCCGGCAGCACTCCCTTTGCGTTCCAAGCAGGCGTCAAGTTCGTGTTCTGACGATCTTGGGCCCCCTGGGACGTAGGCAGTTTTTACAAAACGCAACCAGCACCGTGATCGCAGCAGCAGCCGGAGGCGCGAGCCTCCGGCAGGCTGCCGCTTCCACCTCAATCTCGAACCCGAAACCACGTTGGCCCAAACCCATTGGCAGCCCCGTCCTCGATAGCCTTCCGCCGGTCATCGAAAATTCGCGCGACGTCCGCACCAATGTCGACAAACTCATCGAAGTCGCTTCCTGGATGGCCTACGAAGAACTCCCCATGCCCGAATACCACCTGCCCCTCGGCGTCGGCGCGAACAACGCGGACGAAACCATCGACTTCATCATGGTCGCAGACGTCGTAGACACCGCCTTCACCGACTTCACCACCCATGTAAAATTTCAAGTGGACTACGCCGGCCAGCACTGGTCCGATTCCGAAGCCGAATTTGCCTGCATCAAGCGCGCCAGGGATCAGGGCATCCCGATCCTCGACGGCCACTACCTCGCCCAACTGACCCGCCCGCAAATGGAAAAAATTTTCGCAGGCAATATCGAAATCCCCATGCTCGATGAAAAAATGGAGCTGTGGCGACAGGCCGGCGCCGTGCTCGCCGCGAAATACAGCGGCCGCTTCCACAATTTCATCCGCGCCTGTTCGCCGCGCCTCTACGATCACGGCAACGGCCTGGTGGACCGCCTCGTCGTCGAATTCCCGCGTTTCAACGACGTCAGTCTCTATGACGGCCACCAGATCAAGCTCTACAAACTTCCGCAGCTCGGCCTCTGGTTCCTCTACGCCAGCCTGCACCAATCCGGAAAATTCCAGATCGAAGACATTCACTCCATGACCGCCTTCGCCGATTACATCGTTCCGGTCGGCCTGCGCCTCATGGGCATCACTTCCTATTCCCCAACGCTGGAAAAGGCCATCAACACCCACCAGCTGATTCCCCGCGACAGCACGCAGGAAATCGAAATCCGCGCCCACTGCATCTACTCGACCGCCCTGCTCACCGAGGAAATCAACAAGCTCCGCGCCCCTGACGCGCAAATCATCATCCCCCAAATTGATGCCCGTATCTGGACCCACTACCACACCACCGACTGGCCCCATCACCTCACTCGCACCATCATGTATTAGCGCAACTTATGGCTAGCGCTCTGACTGCGTTTGCATCTGCGCCACCGCCAGGTGCCAGTAGCGCCGGCGTCTCGCCGGCTCTCTCGCCGTCGACGTTGCCTCCGAATTTGTAGCGTCCCGCGTGCGCCGGGCGCCGTTGGTGCGACACAGCAAGCGCAGTGATCCTCGCGCGTCCCATCTCTCGCATCAATCTATTTGCCGCGCCTGCCGCCGTTGCCTCATACTACCCGCAAAGCGAGTCCCCATGCGCCGCGTTCAACTCATCGAACTTCACGAACAACCTTGGTTCCCCTCGTTTCTACGCAACGAAATTACCGACACGCTGCAATGCGCCATGAATTTCTTCGGTGCCTACGCCCCTGTCGCCCCGCTGCTGCAATCCGTGCTGGACACAACGCGTACCGGGATAATCGTGGACATTTGTTCCGGAGGCGGAGGTCCCTGGCTGAAACTTTCTCCCCGGCTGCACAGCAACGAGCACGCCTCCCTGCAAATCCTGCTCACCGACAAATATCCAAATCTCGGCGCGTTCCAGTCCGTCAGCGCCGCTTCGCAAAATCACATCGCTTTCCATGCAACTCCCGTTGACGCGACCAACGTGCCTCCGGAACTCCGCGGCTTCCGCACCATGTTCACGTCCTTCCACCATTTTCAACCCGAAGAAGCGCGTGCCATCCTGCAGAATGCTGTGGATGCCAGCCAAGGCATCGGCATTTTTGAAATCACCCGTCGCGCTCCGTCGGCCATCGCGTCGATGTTTCTGTGGGCGCTCCTGCCATTCCTGTTCACCCCATGGATCCGCCCCTTCCACTGGTCACGCCTGCTGTGCACCTACGTCCTGCCAATAATCCCGCTGGTTCTGCTCTTCGATGGCGTCGTCTCCTGCCTGCGCACCTATCAGCCCCAAGAACTCCGCGAAATCATTGCGAAACTAACCGCCACCGAATACCAATGGGAACTAGGCGAACGCGCCAACCCCACCAGCGAAGTCCCCATCGCCTACCTGATCGGCTATCCCCGCGTGAAGGTCTTGCCCCTGTAGCGGCCAGCTTCCGCTGGGCGCCTGCGAAGTTGGTAGCGCCGGCGTCCCGCGGGCTTTATTGATTTTGCCGTTGCCGTTGTAGCGACCGCCTGCCGTTTGGGTGGGCTCACCTCTGAACTCGCAGTGGCCGCCTCCGGTTCATCGAACCGGCGACGCTGATGGTCTCGCTCTGGAATCTTCGTAGCTCGTAGTTTTAGAGTCCGCATGAGAACTCGAGAATCTTTGTGGGTCGTGGCTTCAGCTACGACGAAAACGCAACAAAGTCAGTGCGGCTTCAGCCGCTGAAGTACCTGTTTTGGTGTTGCAACGCAAACTCGAACCGGCGGGAACCGAGATTCCGAAGTTCACTGCTGTCTTGAAGGCCAACCCTCACGACGGCGTCCGATCCGCAACGTCACAGACCGGACACTCACGTCGTCGGGCATTTCCTTGCTCAATGTCCTGCTGCAGCCAACGATTAATCGGGATGGCTGTGCCGCCAATTCCAATATTCGCTCTGCTCTCTCCGGTTCGAGTGCGCATATTCGTGATCGTGTCGGTGATTGTTCGTCAGGAACACGCCCCACGCGTGCCTCTCGTGGTCATCCCAGTTGTGATAGTCCTTGTGATCCCGATCGTAGACGCGGACCTGAACGCCAGCATCTTGCGGCACGGGCGCGGCCATCATTGACACGGGAGCCGCCAAGGCGGCAGTTAGGAATAACGAAGCGACGTAACGATGTGCACGGTGCATGTAGAAGGCCTCCCAATCGAAAATTCCGCTCGTGTTATGCGGCAGCCTCGACTATGCATCCCGCGACTTCCGATTGATGTGCGATACTGCACACTCACATCGCATGAAGCACCAGGCTCTCGCCTAGCGCGCGCACACATCGCATCGTCCCTACGCTCACTTTTCCGAATCGGTATGCCAGCCCGGGTTCACCCACTCTCCATCGCGCCGCACAAAAATCTCCGTGGCCCGCCCGGAACTCACCTCACGCTTCCCGTTTTCTTCCGTCTCCACCACGTACGAAGTCCAGATAATCGCCACGTCGCCGAAGCGCTGTATCTCCGTTCGGGGGAACTCCAAGCGCACCAGTTTTCCGCCTCCCGCCTGAAACTCGGCCGCGGTGCGCATGATATCCGCCTGGTTCTTCCACTTCTCCTCGCCCGAGCTGATCACGATGGTGTCCGGCGGCACCAATCTCTCCAGTGCCTTGGTGTCATTCGCAAACCACGCCCGCCATACACTCTCCCGCACCTTCAAAATCTGCCCTCGATCGTCCTGGCCGTAAGCCATCCCCGGCCCCAACAGCAGTCCCAACACGAAAATTCCGACTCTCATCCGCACAATGCGCCGCATGTTATCCTCCTGTGAAATTACCTCTCTGCCCGGCCACACCCGTAGACGAAGCAAAATCCCGGCAGGCAAATATTCTTCGCGCAACGAAAGCTGCGCGCCCCCGGGCGAGAAGCAACACCCTCAGCGCATTTTTTTCAGTGCGCTGCCTTGCCCGCCTGCGCCTGATACGTGCCCGGAACCGTCCGCGAAGAAATCGCCAGGCGATTCCACGCATTGATCGCCGCCACCGCCAGAGTCAGGTCGCACATTTCCTTCTCGCTGAAATGCGCGCGCGCTTCCTCATACACTGCATCCGGCACGTGACCACTAGTAACCAGCGTCACCGCTTCCGTCCACGCCAGCGCCGCGCGTTCGCGGTCCGTGTAGTACGGGCATTCCCGCCACGCATCCAGCGAATACATCCGCTGTTCCTTCTCCCCAATCGCCCGCAGATCTTTCCAGTGCCTGTCCAGGCAATAAGCGCAGCCGTTCACCTGCGAAGCTCGCAGCTTGAGCAAATGCAGCAAGGGCTGTTCCAACCCGCATTCCTGCAAATAATGCTCCAGTCCCAGCATGGCGCCGTACGCGCCCGGCGCGGCCTTCATGGCATTGAATCGCGCTTCCATAAATCCTCCTTGCGAAGCCCTCTGATAACTGACTGCGCGGGAAGAGCGGGGCTTTAGCTCCTGAAACCGCGCCTTTCGATCGTGGCAACCCGTTCCTGAGACAGGCTCGAACTACGTTCACAATATTTTAGGTGATGCCGCTCACAGTTTCGCAGACTCCTTTCGATCCGAGTCGAGCGCCAACAAGACCGCTCCCGCCGAAGCAGAGAACACCGAGTAGTCCATCGGCGATTTGATCCCGAACGAAATCGCCATCGCTGTTCCAAACAGCACCAGCAGCAGCGCACTGCCCAAGGCCACCCATCGCGGCCATAGGCCCAGTATTAACAAGATTCCCAGCGATAATTCCGCGGCCGTCGCCGCCCACGCCAAAAACGGAATCGTAAACGCCGGCATGAACGAATTAACTTTCGCGGTGTAATCCAGGAACCCCGCAAAGTTTCCGTACCCCACATTCCGGCCCGTGTACAGCCCGAAGCGGTCGGCAATTCCCGATAAGAACGCCGCGCCCAGCGCGAACCGCGCATAGAGTATTCCCGGCCGCTGCCAATTCACCTTGCGCTTGGTCAGCGCAGCGCCGCGTTCCACGCTTTCCGCTCCGGACGATCGCTCGCTCATGGTCACTTCCCCTCCGGCGCCGCCGCAACGCTCAATGGCGCTTCATGGTCGCAAACAAAATACGCGACAAGCTTCGCCGGCTGCGTCTGGCTCGCATTCGCCGACACCACATGCACGCCATTCGCCGCCTCGTAAAAACTTTCACCCGCCTGGTACACAACTTCGCTCTCGCCGCGCACCTGCGTTCGCAGCGCCCCTGCCACCACGTATCCGATCACCGGGCAAGGGTGGCTATGCGCCGCGGACGATTCGCCCGGTCCGTAGTTCACCTCAACCAAAGTCGCCTTCAGATGCTCGCCAGCCATTTTCGGCAGCGCCTCCACCAGCACGATTCTCGCTCGTTCGCTGCCGCCCGCGTGCTGCGTATCGGAGCGCACTTGCGCCCACCCCAGAAGTCCCGCCACCGCAACACACAGCGCCGCGCCAACGCTTCTGCCCACCATTCCGTAAGACCTCATGGCTTCCTCCGCAGCCTTGAAGCTAGATCCATCGCGGTCCATCCACAAGGTCCATTTATGCTATTCTTCCTGTACCACTTTTATGGCTAAAAGAGCGGCAACGTTTCAGCTCGCGCTCCCTCCGAAAGATTCCGCAGCGCCCGCCTACCGCTGGCTCTATGCGTCCTTGCGCTCCGCTATCCTCGAAGGCCGCCTGCACCCTGCCGCTCGCCTTCCCGCCACGCGCGATCTCGCCAGGCAATACCGCCTATCGCGCGGCACCATCGTCAACGCCGTCGAGCAGCTCAAATCCGAAGGTTACGTACAAGCCCGCAGGGGCTCCGGCACGTTCGTCAACGATACTCTGCCCGACGAACTGCTCCAGGTGCGAAGCATCGCCAAGCCACCGCTGCCACCGCACGAACGACGCAGCCCGCCGCGAACAATTTCCGACTACGCCAGGCGCGTGGACTTGTTTCCCAGTTTTGCGCCTCATCCCACTCGCGCCTTCCGCTCCAATCTGCCGGCCCTGGATCTGTTCCCAACAACGTTATGGGCGCAAGTCGCCGCCCGCCGTCTGCGCAAAGTCTCAGCCAATTTCCTGCTGGGCTGCGATGCGCTGGGATACCTGCCGCTCCGCCAGGCCGTCGCCGATTACCTCAGCTCCTCGCGCGGCGTGAACTGCGTCCCCGATCAGGTGGCCATCGTCTCCGGCGCTCAGGAAGCCCTCGATCTGGTCGCGCGCCTCTTTCTGAATCCTGGAGATCGCGTCTGCATGGAAAATCCGGGTTACGTCGGCGCCACGATGGTTTTCCAATCGCTCGGCGCAAAAATATCGTACGTGCCCTTGGACGACGAAGGCATGAAGCTCGGCGAAGCAACCCTGCGCGGCGCGCGCCTCGTTTACGTCACACCCGGCCACCAGTTTCCCCTCGGAATCACGATGAGCCTTCCCCGCCGCCTCCACTTGCTTGAATCCGCCCGCAAATCCGGCGCGCTGATCCTCGAAGATGATTACGACAGCGAATTCCGCTTTTCAGGACGTCCCGTCCCCGCACTGCAAGGACTCGATGGCCACGGCCTCGTGCTCTTCACCGGAAGCTTCAGCAAAGTTCTGTTCCCTTCGCTCCGGCTCGGCTATCTCGTGCTCCCCTTCGACCTGCTGGACCGCGTATGCGCCATGCTTTCCATCACCCGCCGCCACGCCCCACTGATGGAGCAAGCCGTGCTCTGCGATTTCATCACCGCCGGACACTTCGGCCGTCATCTCCGCCGCATGAGACAAACGTACGCGGAGCGCCTGTCGGTCCTCTTACAGTCCGCGAAGCAGAATCTAGAAGGGCTGCTGGAAATTTCAGGAGTGGAAGCTGGCTTGCAAACGGTAGGCTGGTTACAACGTGGCTTCGACGGCGAAGCAGCCGCAGCAGCGGCCGCCAAACGAAATGTGGAAGTCATCCCGCTGGGCGTCTACAGCCATGGCAACATCGCATCGACCGGTTTACAGCTGGGATTTGCAGCGATTGACGCAAAAGAAATCCGTCGCGGCGTGCAAGATCTAGCGATCGCGCTTGCAGGCGCAACGAAATCCGGTCATCGCCGCCTCAATCCGTAGCAGCCGCGGGGCTCTGTTCAGATCCTCCGCAACCGCTCGGTTTTAGTAGAGCCGGGGTCTCGCCGGCGCTTCGCATTTGACCTTGTAGCGGCCGCCTTCAGGCGGGCGCCTTTGCCTTTCCCTTCCAACCATCCATCTGCGTCGCGTTCACCGCGCCCTGCTCGACAGCAGCACCGCTCTACCCTGAGACCCTGCCTGCGGCAGGGTCGAACGGGAGGTGCGCGACAAGTTAGCCCAGCCCGGAAGGCCTGGGAAGAATCGCAAAGAGAATTTATAGCGCCGCTGGTGCGACACAGGTCTTGGTAGCATCATCGCAAACTCTCACCCGCGATTTCGCTCCCGCCAAAACCTCAGGATGCAAAAAGATCCGAATGCTTTCTGATCACTTTGATTTCTGTGCAGCGATCCACTTATCAGTCCGTGCTTCCAGCAGATCCAGCGGCAGAGTCCCGCCATTAATCATCTCATCGTGGAAAGTCCGTATGTCGAACTTGGCTCCCAATTCCTTTCGCGCGCGTTCGCGCAGCTCGCGAATCTTCAGCTGTCCCAGCTTGTAACTCAGCGCCTGCGCCGGCCAAGCAATATACCGATCGGTCTCCGACTGAATCGTAGGCTCATCCACCGCGCCAGACTTGCGGAAGAATTCCACCACCTGCTCGCGCGTCCATCCCTTCGAATGGATTCCCGTATCCACTACCAACCGCACCGCACGAAAAAGCTCCGACGACAAGCGCCCGTAATCCGACGCCGGATCGCGGTAAAAGCCGACTTCCTTGCCCAATTGTTCCGCGTACAATGCCCATCCTTCGGTGTAGGCAGTGAACCCCAACCCATGCAGCCGAAATTTCGGCAGTCCGGTGAGCTGCTGCTGCACGGAAAGCTGCATGTGATGCCCCGGAATTCCCTCGTGGTAAGCGATCGCCTCATCGTCTATAAGCGAGCGGTGCGCAAAATCGGAAGTCGCCACAACCACCCGCCCAGGCCGCTTCCCATCGGGTGTTCCGGTAACGTAATGCGTCGCCGCGGCCGCCTGAAAAGCAGGAATGGCCTCCACCGTAACCGGCGATTTGGGCAACAGCGTGAAAAGATCCGGCAGTTTCGGTTCCATCTCCGCAATGTAGTGCCGGAAATCGTCGAGAATCTGTTCGGCGCTGGTCGGAACATATTTCGGATTCTTGGCGATCGCCGCGCGGAAAGAAGCGAGATCGGCGAACCCTTCCTTCTGCGCGATCGCCGTCATCTCTCCCTCGATGCGCTCGATTTCGCGCAGGCCAAGCTGATGTATTTCTTCCGCCGTCATGCGCGTGGTGGTGCGCCCATAAATATCGTTTTCGTAGCGTTTCTCGCCATCGGGCAAAGTAGCGACGGCCAGCGTCGTGCGGCCCTGCGGCGCGTATTCCGTGCGCACAAAAGCGGCAAACGTGCGGTACGCCGGAATCACATCCTTATTAATTGCGTCCGTGATTTCCTGCGTCAGGCGTTTCTGTTCGTCCGCTGAAATGTCCCCCGGATATTTCTTGGTCGGCTGCAGAAACGGATCGGCTTCAATGATCCCGTCGCATTGCACTGGAATCTTCTCCAGCAGAAACCGCACCGGCATCAGCTTGTCCCGCATTCCCGCGCGTAAAACTTCGCTGGTCTGATCGAGCGCGCGAGGAATCTGCCGCAGCCGCGCCAAATAATCCTCATAGTGCTTCACCGAATCGAGCGGCACCGACAGCGGCAAGTCAGCCAGGCTGGTGTGGATGCCGTTCTGCTGGTTGACGGGCATCTCATATTCTTTCAGCGCGAAATCCGCGACGCGCTGCTGTAGCACGCGCACCATCACGTCATGCGATAGCTGATCTTGATCCGCGAACCCTGTGGTGGAAACAGCCGCGAGCTTCGCCAAGAACGCCTCATCCGTTTTGTGGTGCTCGGCGATAGCTGACAGCGAATATTCAGCGAGCTTATCGTTATAGCGATAGTCGCCGTAAGCCGTGGCGCGCTCGGGAAAATTGCGCAGGTCGGTTTCGTACTGTTCCTCGAAGATCGCGTTCTGCGCCGCCAAGCGTTCCGCAACACCTTCGGACTTTTGCGCGTGGAGCGACACGCCGGCTACAACGCCGGCACCAGCCACGAAAACTGCGGCGATTGAGAAGCTTTTGTGAATTCGCATAGGGCCCGGATTTTACCAGATACAAAATCCCCCGCCAGAGGAAAGCGCTGCGGGTGGTGTCTTAATTTATTTCGAGCCGAGCTCGAGCGTAGTCTCCCCATGCAACGTCGCCGCGCAAGCTGCGCCGTGTAGGCGCGGCAAAAGGCAGCCCCGTGCGGAAGCCCCCGGGGAAAAATGGCGCGTCAGCGCCTCGCTTTCGCGGCGCATTTGCTGTATTTGCCGCCCGAGCAACACACTACGGAGTTGCGGATCAAGCCCCGGATCAGGGCGCCACACTCGCGGGGCCATTCAGCCCCGCCAGCGCCCGCTTGTAATCAGGATCGTCCGGCGAAATCTCCACGGCGTTCTGATAAGCAGCCCGAGCCTTCGCGCGCTCGCCGCGCTGCTGATAAATCGCCCCCATTTCAAAATAAGCGTCGGACTCTTTCGGATTCACCAGCACGGTCCGCTGAAAGGCCCCCAGCGCATCCTCCGTTTTTCCCTGCTTCTCCAGAATTTTCCCCTGTACGTAAAGATATTCCGGATGATAAGGAGCCCGCTCCAAGGCCTGCCCGATCGCATCACTGGCCTTTTCGATCTCTCCCGCCGAATAATAAAGTTTCGCCAGCTGCGAATAAGCCGCCGGATAAGTCGCATCCATCGCAATTGCCTGCTGCAGCACCGCGAGCGACCCTGCAAAATCGTTCTGCATGGCCAGCTCGTCCGCCTGCTGCACCAGATGCTTCGCCTGCGTCTGATTTTCCTTAGTGGTCCGATCGTTCTGCGACGACTTCTCGAATTCCTCGAGCGTCGTCGCGGCCTTTTCATCCTCCCCCGCGCAACGATAAGCGCGCGACAACAAAAACAATGTCTCGGAATCCGCCGACGCGGGCGCGCCTGCTTCTTTCCTCAGAGGCTCGAGCGCCAGCACCGCCCGTCCGCAGCGCCGCACGATTTCCTCCGGCGCTGCCCCGGCCGGTGCCCGCACCAGAATCTTCCCCAGCAGCGCTCGTCCGCGCGAATTCTGCGGTTGCAGCTCCACCACTTCCTCCGCGTCGGGCAGTGCGAGCTCATCGCGGTTCTGGTTCGCGTATATTTCCGCGCGGGTGTAAAGCGCCAGCGCATTTTTCGGATCGCGAGCCAGTACCTTGGCGATCTGTCCCAGCGCTTCCGCCACGTCCGCCACACCGCCCTTGGCCTTGTACGCAACAGCCAGCCGATTCCGCGCGTCCAGGTTTGCAGGCGCGAGCGCGAGCGCCGCCGTCAAGTGCGCGATGGCCGCATCGTAGGTCTGGAGTTCCAGGTCCAGATCGCCCAGCATCGCAAGCGGCGCCGCACTTTTCGGATGCTCGCGCCGCGCCTGCTCCAAAGTCTGCTTGGCCGCATCAAAATTGCGCACTCCGCGGTACGCCTGCGCCAAGCCAATTTCCGCTTCCACATTGCGTGGCGCAACCCGCAGCGCTTCGTGGTAGTCCGCAATCGCGCTAGGGAATCGCCCGGCGAGCGCTGCCGCGCGAGCTTGTTCGACCAAAGCCACCGCCTGCTGTCCCGGCGTCTGTGCCAAAGACTCCAGCGGATACGTCGCAAAACCGAGCCACAGCAGCGCGACAAACCGCATCACCCTAGAAACGCGCGTTTTTCCGAACGCTAAAAACATCCGCGGATTATAACATCCGCTATTGCCGTGCCCCGTTTCGCCCCGACCCGCTCAGGCCGTATAAATGCTGTTTTCCCTTGACTCACACTCTGCGGAGAACTATAAGCTCCGTTGGTGCCACAGGTGTCCTGCCGCCGGAAGACAACCAAGCGCAACCAGCCGCAAATACTTTTCAACCGTAACAACACAAGGGGATCAATCATCGCCATGGGCCTGAACAGAATCGTGCCGTTCATCGTCGTCTGCGCCGCGCTGGCCTCCGCCTCCACCGCCAGCGCGCAAACCAAGCGAAAAGTTATCATTGACCAGGACGCGCGCGGCGCCGCCACGACCGACCAACAATCCGTCCTCATGTTCCTGCAATCGCCCAACGTCGAAACCCTCGGCATCACCGTAGTCAGCGGCGATATGTGGCGCGACGAAGAAGTCGCCCACACCCTGCGCATGCTCGAACTCACCGGCCACACCGACATCCCGGTGTATCCCGGCGCTGTCTATCCCCTGATCAATCGCATGGAAATGATCGAGCGCTGGGAAAAACTTTACGGCACGGTTCATTATCAAGGCGCCTGGAACGGTCACCGCCCCGGCATGAATCTCGGCGACGGCCTGCGCGGCAGATATCATTTGCCTTTCGAAGTTCCTGATCTCGCCGAAGGCAATCCAACTCTGCAAGCGCAAAAAGAAGACGCCGCGCATTTCATAATCCGTATGGTCCACAAATATCCGCACGAAGTTACGATCTACGCCGGCGGCCCCATGACCGACATCGCGCAAGCCATCAGCCTCGATCCGCAGGTCTCCGAGCTCGCGCAAGAACTCGTCGTGATGGGCGGCAGCATCGCCCCGGTTGTCCCCAAAGACTGGATCACGGAAAATCGCCGCGAATTTAATTTCTGGTGGGACCCCGAAGCCGTGCACATCGTCCTCACCGCGCCCTGGCACAAAATCACCATCACCACCGTGGACATTTCCGTAAAAACTCACATGACCAAGGAATTGATCGCCGAAATCGCAAAATCGCCCAGCCCCGCATCGCAATACCTGGCAAAATATGCCGACGAAGAATTTATGTGGGACGAACTCGCGGCCGCCGGGTGGCTGGATCCCAGCGTCATCACCCAGCAAACGCAATATTTCATGGACATAGACATCTCGCACAGCGCGGGCTACGGCAACGTGCTGGTGTGGACCGACGGCGCACAGCCCGGCCTGGGCGAGCAGCTCGTCAACATCCCCGAAGAATTGAACAAGGAAAAATTCTATAAGATGTTCATTGACCTGATGGCGCTGCCGCCCGCCGCGCATTCATCCGCAGCGAAGTAGCAGGTTTCGGCAAATCAGCGGGTGAGGGATCTGCTTTCCGGTGCAATGACAGGAAGGAGGCGAATTCTAGGCGCAAAAGTGGCCCCCGGAATGTCGTTTTAGTTTTTCGCGCAAGAAAGCGAGCGAATCGAAGCCATGCCAGATACAACAGCAAAAGTAGACGTCGTCGGAATCGGCAGCTGCACCGTGGATTATTTCGCCATCGTGCCCCGCCTGCTCGGCCCCGAAGAAAAAATCAACGCTACGCGCATGGAAATTCACGCCGGCGGGGTCACCGCAAATAATCTCACGCAGGTCGCGCGCCTCGGCGTCAACACCGGCTGGCTCGGCCTGATCGGCGACGACGAGAATGGCCGCATAATTCAGAAAGCGTTCGCCGAAGATCACATGGATCCGTCCGGCATCGAAATTGTGAAGGGTGAGCATTCCTCGCTCACCTGGATTCCGGTGGACGTCGCCGGCGAGCGCTGCATCTACATGTTCCCCAACGTCACCGGAAAAATATCCGTCTATCAGGTGCTGCATCGCTTCTCCCCGCACATTCAAGCGGCCAAACATTTCCACAGCGAAGCGTCGCAACTCCCCATCGCTCCCGTAAAAGAAGCGATGCGGCTAGCGCACGACGCCAAGGTCCGTGTGATTTTTGATCTTGACGTTTCGCCAGGCTTCTTCGCCGAGTCGAACCTCGGCACCCAGGAAGAACTTTGCAGCGCGCTCCGCCTGGTGGACGTCCTGAAACCCTGTAAAGCCGCCGCCCGCGAACTCACCGGCGAAGCCGACTACGAAAAAATCGCCACCGCGCTTCTGCGCATGGGTCCCACGGTAGTCGCTATCACACTCGGCGCAGACGGATGCCTGATCGCCACGCCCAAGGAAATCGCCAGAGTCCCCGCCTTCCAGGTGGACGTGGTCGACACTACCGGCGCAGGCGACGCCTTCATGGGCGGCCTTTCCTTCGCCCTGCTGCAAGGCTGGGACTGTCAGAAAGTAGGCCTGTTCGCAAACGCCTGCGCCGCGCTATGCTGCACAAAAATCGGCGCGCGCGCCATGGCCAAGCACGACGAAGTAGTAGCGCTGATCAAGCAGCAAAGCCCAAAAGGCGCCGCCGCATTTTGAGGGTCGTCGCGCAACTGGCTGGTCAAGGTTTTGACTCTGTAGCGGCCCGCTTAGCTGGGCGCCTTGGACGTTGCGTTTGTCGATCGCCCAGCGGGGCGATTCATGCTGCGATCCAGCTGTGCGGGATCGCAGGATAGCGGTGGGCTTCGCTGCGCCATCGGTGATGCTCCCATCACCGACTGCGGTTCGAAGCCGGCCAGAGTCACCGTCTCGTGTTCTTCTTTCCGCAAACGTGTTCAGACGTTTGCCGAAAAAGTGCAGTCGCTGTCATCTCGAACGGAGTCCCGCGCGTTTTTCTCCCCCGCCGCAGCTCGGCGGGCGCGCGACGCAGAGAGGGATCCGCATTTTGCGGTCGTGGCTTTAGCCACGACCTTAGCGTTGCAGTATCAATGCGGCTTTCGCTGCCGAGGCCATGAATTTCGCGGTTTCAAACAGGTTCGGCGGCATCTCGAACCACACTTTTCAATCGCAACCAGATAGAGGAACCCAATGTACTCACCGTCAAGCTTCGGCACGGCCCTCATGATGATGATCGTCTCCGCGACCTGTTGGGGATCCTGGGCCAATACCTACAAGGGCGTTAAGAATTATCGCTTCGAGCTGTTCTACTGGGACTACGCCATAGGGATTTTCCTGGCGTCCCTGGTCTATGCGCTCACCATGGGTTCGACGAACGGCGCCCCCACCAGCTTCCTTAATAACGTCCGCTCCGCCGACCTCTCCAACATCGGCTGGGCCCTGCTTGCCGGAGTAATTTTCAACCTTGCGAACCTGCTCCTGGTCGCCGCGATTGATATGGCCGGCCTCGCCATCGCCTTTCCCGTAGCCATCGGGATCGCCCTCGTTGTCGGCACCGTCCTCAGTTTCGTACAACAGCAAAGAGGCAACGTAACGATGCTCGGAGCCGGCGTGCTCTGCGCCGTCGTCGCCGTAATCCTCGACGGCAAAGCCTACGGCGAACTCGGCGCGAACCGAGAGGCTTCGCGCAAAAGCATCCTCGTCTGCGTCATTTCCGGCGTGTTGATGGGATTGTGGGCACCATTCTCCACCCGCGCGCTCACGCACGGAAATACCCTGGGCCCTTACAGCATCGCCGTGTTTCTCACCGGTGGCGCGCTGCTTTCCTGCCTGTTGTGGAATGTATATTTCATGAAGAAACCGCTAGTGGGTCAGCCGGTAGCATTCAGCGGATTCTTCCGCGGCCCCGTGAACGGCCACGTGCTCGGCCTGCTCGGCGGCGCGATTTGGGCCACCGGCACGGTCTTCAATCTCGTCGCCGCCAATTTCACCGGCGTCGCAATCTCCTACTCCATCGGCCAATCCGCTCCCATGGTCGCCGCCCTCTGGGGCATTTTCGTCTGGAAAGAATTCGCCGGCGCCAACCAACGCGCCAAAGCTTTTCTCGCCCTGATGTTCATCTTCTACTTCCTGGCAATCCTGCTAATCGCCCGCGCCAACACCGCGAGCTAGCCCGCCGTCCATAAGTTGCTCCGCTGTTTGAAGGAAAGTTGCCGCAGCAGCACGGTAGGCGCGGCACAAGTTAGCGCAGGCGGGAAGGCCTGGGAAACCTCGCGAAAAAACCGGGAGCGCCGTCGCTGCGCTAAAGCTTTGGCTACAGTTGCTATAAACTCCCGCCGCAAATTTTGCTTCTGCCAAAAACCTAGAACGCCAACAATCGCCAGTACTAGGAAGGCGGCCGCCTGAACCCACCAGTCGCCGCCTCAATCTTCGCCGCCACCGCCAGCACCGCCTCATCCTCCCAAGGCAATCCCACAATCTGCACGCCAATCGGCAAACCCTCCGGCGAACGGCCCACCGGCACCACCGCCGCCGGATTCCCCAGCAAATTGAACCACTGCGAATAACTCATCGCCTTCAAATACTCCACCTTGCGCCCCTGCACAATCCATTCCCGCTCACCATGACGAAACGCCGGAATCGCGCAAACCGGACACAACAAAATCGGAAAAGTTTCCATCTTCCGCAAAAATTTTTCGCGCAACGCATCACGCCCCAGCAAAGTGTTCAACCACTCCCGCCCATCCAAGGCCGGTTCCAAAGCCACGCGTTGCCGCCAAGCGCGATACAGCGGACTCAATTCCTCCTCGCGCCCCTCCACCGTCGCAGCAAACGCCACCTGCACCGCGCGCCCAAATAAATTCCACCAAAGTTGCCACACGCGCTCTAGATGCTGCGGCCGCCAAGCCTCTACTTGAAATCCCTGCGCGCGCAACGCCTGCGCCGCCGTCCGCACCGCCGCCGCCGTTTCCGCCGTTACAGGAGTGACGCCGTCATCCTCGAAATAAGCCACGCGCAGCTTAAGAATCTCGCCATCGCTCCACTCTCGCAGCGGCACCGGCGCCGATGCCGGGTCGCCAATGTCCGGCCCCGCCATCACCGCAAACAATCGCGCAACATCCGCCACTGTTCGCGCCATCGGCCCCACCACTCCCAATTGCGCAAACGGCCCCGCCGACGCCGGATAGTGTCCCGTCGATGGAACTCGCCCCGGCGTAGGCTTCAGGCCGCAAATCCCCGAGTAATGCGCGGGAATTCGTATCGACCCGCCGCCGTCGCTCCCCACTCCTCCCGCCGAACAGCCGGCCGCAATCGCCGCCGCTTCTCCGCCGCTCGATCCGCCGGGGGTGCGCTCCGCATCCCAAGGACTGTTGGTTCGCCCGTAAAGCGAATTGTCGGTCTCGTAAGCCATCAAAACTTCCGGCACATTCGTATTGCCCAGCAGAATCGCCCCTGCCGCGCGCAAACGTCCGACCAGCGTCGCATCCTCCGAAGGAACGTAACCCTTGCGCAAACGGCTCCCACATTCGCAAGGCCACCCCGCCACATCGACCGAGCTTTTCACAGAAACCGGTACGCCATGCAGCGCGCCAAGCGAATCAGCGCGCGAGTTCGACCGAACTGCGGCTTCGGCAATCCTCGCTTGCCCGCGTGCGCCATCTACATCCACACGCGCGAACGCATTCAACTTTGCCTCGCGATGCGCATTCAGTTCCGCGATGCGGCCCAGATGCGCGTCCACCAATTCCACAGGAGAGATCGTCTGAACGCGAATCTGCTCAGCCATCTCCACCGCCGAAAGAAAGTTCAACTCATTCATAGTGAACTCAGTGAGAAACGCTAACGAAAAATCCTGCCAACGCACACGAAATCAAACGCGCACGCCAGTCTAGCACGCACCCCGCCGCACCATGCGCCACGTTTGGGAACGCCCATCTCCCAATTGGCGCAACCCAAGCCCCGTCTCGGACTAACAGTGAAACATCTCTGATCGAGCCACGCCGGGCCCATTTTGGAGCGCGGCGGCTCGCTTGGCCTGAGGTCCCGATTGCATCGCGGCCGAAGGGCCGCCGCTTCCACCATAAATTCAGCCGCGTCGCAAATCGCGCCAGGCGAGGCTTGCCTCGCCCGCTTTTTTGCAAATCATCGCGGCCAGCTTCAGCCGGGCGCAGTCGACTTCGCTTTTGAATTTTTATTTGAATTTGCAGCGACCGCGTTGCTTTTTCGGCGAGGCTTTGGACGCTGGTCCACCGACCTCGCATCGCTTATCACCCGAAGGTAATCCGCGCGGAAGCCAAACTGCCCCCGACGCGGTAGAATGTCCAACGCATTCAGAAAGGGAGAGTAATGAGCCGCTTCACCCGCGCAGCCATTTTCCTTGCGATTTTCACGTGCACACTCGCCGGAGCCGGCCATCAAGAACAGCCGCAGCAAACAGCGCAGCCGCCGCAACAACAGCACCACCCCCGCCCACGCCCCGCAGCCGCGAAAGCCGACGACGACTCCGCCGCGCAAGAGCCGCCGCCCAATCCCCGCGCCGATGTAATAAGAGAAAACAACTTCGGCGTCTCCCTGATGAACCGCCAGCAATTCGAAAAAGCCCTGGGCAAATTCCAGCGCGCCTGCATTCTCGACCCTCAGACCGACATCGGCTGCCTCAACGCAGGTATCGCCTTCCTCAACATGCAACGCTTCGATGAAGCCCGCGAAATCCTGCAGAAATCCGCGCAGCGCGACCCGCGCAATCCCTGGGCCTGGTTCAACCTCGGGCTGATGGAAAAAGCCGGAGGTGACGCCGACGCCGCCATCGCCGATTTTCAGAAAGTGGCCGCGCTCGATCCCTACGATGCCGACACGCAATATTTCCTCGGCCTGATTTATTCCCAGCAGCAGCAGTACGAAAAAGCCATCGCCGCGTTCCAGCGCGCGCTCGCCCTAAATCCCTTTCAAGTTTCTGCTGAATTCGGCATGGCCCAGGCCCTGCAACGCAGCGGCAAAACCGCCGAAGCCAAAACACACTTCGATCGTTTCCAGCACATGACCTCGCAGAAACTCGGCAAACCCGTCAGCTTCATCTACGGCGAACAAGGAAAATATTCCCTAGCCGAAATCATGCAACCGGCGCCCGAGCCGGTGCCGCAAGCGATGCCGGTGCATTTCGTGAACGTCACTGTCGCCGCCAACTTGCCGTCCGGTACAGCGCACATGGCAACCACGCAACTGCACGGCGCAATCGATACGACGCCATCAGCAGCAGGTAGCGCAACGCTCTCCTTGCGAAAAGGTCGCAACGCAAAACCGGCAGCGCAATCCCCCGCCAGTTCGCTCGCGCAATTCCTCGGCAGTGGCGCGTGCATTGTTGATTACAACGGCGACGGCAAGCCCGACATCTTCCTGGTGGACGCAGATGGCCGCGGCAATTCCGCGCTCTACAAAAATATCGGCGCCGGAAAATTTGTAAATGTCACTCGCGAGGCCCACCTGGAAATCCACGGCCAAGGCACAGGCTGCGCCGTAGGTGATTACGACAACGACGGCAAGCCCGACCTAGCCGTCACCATGAACGGCAGAGTCATTCTCTTCCACAACGAGGGCAACGGCACATTCAAAGACGTAACCAAAGACGCCGGAATAGACACCGAGGCCACAGAAGGCGCACTAGCGCTCGGCCTAACCTTCATCGATTTCGATCATGATGGCGATCTCGATCTCTACGTCACGCGCTTCAACGATTTCCCACTAGCGAATCCCGCTGGCCCGTTTGAATTCCCGGCAGACGCCGCAGCCCCCGGCAACGTCCTCTGGCGCAACAACGGCAACGGCACGTTCACCAATTGGACCAGCGAAGCAGGACTAGCCGGCTCCGCGCCATCGGTAGGCGCGATCGGCAGCGACATAAACAACGACCGCGCCATAGACTTCGTCGTCACCGGCTGGCAAAAGTCCCCCGTCGCATATCTAAATCCGCGCGAAGGCGCCTTCCAAGCCACCACTCCCTGGAACAGTGACATGCCCGCTCCCACAGCCGGTGTAGTCGCGCTCGATTTCAATAAAGATGGCTGGATGGACCTGGCATTCACGCACTGGGGCGCACCCGGCCTAAGCCTTTGGCGCAACAACGCAGGAAAATCCTTCGAACGAGTGAATCTTCCTGACCTCGATTGGCTGCGCGGCTGGGGCCTGGCCCCAATCGATTACGATGACGACGGCTGGATCGATCTGGTAGCAGTGGGCGAAGATTTCGCAGGCGCCGGACACATCGTCCTACTCCGCAACGAAGGCTCGGCCGGATTTCGCGACGTCACCGCGTCCACCGGCCTCGACAAAATCGTGCTAAAAAATCCGCGTGCCATAATCGCCTTCGATTTCGATGGCGACGGCGCCACCGATCTGCTAATCACTCAAAATAATCTCCCGCCCGTGCTGCTAAAAAATGACGGCGGCAATCGCTACAACTGGCTGCGCATCGCACTAAAAGGTGAGAACGACAATAAATCCGCCATCGGCACAAAAGTCGAACTCTATGCCGGCGCGCTCCAACAAAAATGGGAAGTCCCCGGCGCCTCCGGCTATCTAGGGCAAGGTCCCGCGCCAATCGTCGCCGGCCTAGGTGCCGAGCGCCAGGCCGATGTTATCCGTCTCCTCTGGCCCACCGGCGTCCTGCAGGACGAACTGGAAATCCCCGCGCATAAGGAAGAACTCATCACCGAAATTGACCGCCGCGGCAGTTCCTGCCCCATCGTCTTCGTCTGGAACGGTGAAAAATTCGAATTTCTGGCCGACATGATCGGCCCCGGCATCGTCGGCCACTGGACCGGCCCGCACCAGCGCAACATCCCCAACCCCGCCGAATATTTCAAAGTCACCGGCTCGCTCGCGCAGCCGCAAGGAGGCCACCTGCGTTTCCGCATGCTCGAGCCGATGGAAGAGCTCGATTATCTCGATCAGGCCCGCCTGCTCGCCGTGGATCATCCGATCGACGTCGAGGTTTATCCCAACGAACATTTCGCCAGTGAACTCCCCTTCCCGCAATTCAAAGTAATCGCCAGCCAGAACGCGCATCTCCCCGCCGGCGCGTGGGATGACCACAGCCGCGATCTGCTCCCGCTCCTCCGCGAGCAGGATCACAAATACGTCACGAATTTCCCGCTTGCGCCCTACGCAGGCTTCGCCGAAATGCACTGGATCGAACTCGACCTCGGCGATTGGGATTCCTCGCGCCCCCTGCGCCTGCTGATGGACGGCTTCACCGATTATTTCAGCGCCAGCTCCATGTACGCCGCCTGGCAGGCAGGAATCACTCCCGTCCCGCCCTACGTCGAAGTGCAAGACGGCTCCGGCGAATGGGTCCGCGTGATTGACGACATGGGCTTCCCCGCCGGCCTCGCCCGCACCATGATCGCCGATCTCACCGGGAAAATTCCGCCAGGAGCACGCTTCATTCGCATCTCGACCAATCTGCGCGTCTATTGGGATCGCATCCGCGTGGATAACTCCCCGGAAGAAACGGAATTCAAACTCACCGAAGCTCCCCTAGCCGATGCCAAGCTCCAGTTCCGCGGCTACCCCCGCGTAGTCGAAGGCAATCCGAAAAACGATCTTTCCTACATTTATGAAGACGTCAGCGCCACGGGTCCTTACGCCCGCCAAATCGGAAATTACACCCGCTACGGCGACGTCACCGACCTGGTGCGCAAAACCGACGACGAGTACGTAATCTTCGGCTCAGGCGACGAAGTCGCGGTAGATTTCGACTCGACGCACCTGCCAGACCTTCCCAGCGGCTGGACCCGCGACTATTTCTTCTACGCCAACGGCTTCGCCAAGGACATGGACTTCTACGCCGCCCACGGCGACACCGTCACCCCGCTCCCCTTTCACACAAATGTCCCATATCCATATCCCGAAGGCGTAGCCTACCCAGAAGACCAGCAACACTTGGACTACATGCTGAACTACAACACCCGAGGCGTAGCAGGCCCAGCCGGTGAAACCTTCCGCTTCGATTACCCGAAGCCAGAAAAGCCGGAGTGACTCCGAGTGCTTGCGACTGAGTTCAGGTATGAATCGCGTCGCGATCCGTTTCGCTGCGCGTTCTTGTACGTTGAATATAGCCGGGAGGCGATTTTTATCTGTCGGGCCGTAAAACCTCGCCCTGCAGGGCGGGGATATAAGGCCCGTTAATTCGGTGTCCGTTGCTGCGCGATGTAGTTTTTCAGAATCGCCAGCGGTGCTCCACCGCACGTCGCAGCAAAGTAGGACGGCGACCACAGCACGCCTTTCCAGTAGCGTTGCGCCAAGTCGGGTCGGTCCTGTCTCAGCAAGCGGCTGGATACACC
>Ga0210394_10001872_pt1 | contig 31293 bp, 30 predicted proteins | sample IncBWC12MmetaG_FD_160121 | JGI IMG/M metagenome (GOLD analysis project Ga0210394, IMG submission 160121) | Forest soil microbial communities from Barre Woods Harvard Forest LTER site, Petersham, Massachusetts, United States - Inc-BW-C-12-M | ecosystem: Environmental > Terrestrial > Soil >... | reverse complement strand
GATCTGAAAAAGAAGAAAGAGACAGTCCTCGAACTCGAATTGCAGCTCCTGACGCGCTGCCGCAAGGCGCTCGAAGGCGAAACCCCCCTGCGCGAGCTTGAGTTCAAGCCTGAAGAGCAGAAGATGCTCACGGGCTTCATGTTTCTCACGCGCAAGCCGATGCTCTACGTCCTAAATCTTGGTGACGAACAAGCGCCCGACATCGGTCGAGTGATCGAGAAATATCATCTGGAAAAGCTTACGTCGAAGCCGCAGACAGCCGTGGTTCCTTTCTGCGGAAAGATCGAGGCAGAACTGGCGGAATTGAGCGACGCGGAGGCAGCGGAGATGATGCAGGCTTATGGGCTTGCCGAGTCGGGCCGTGACCGATTGATTCAAGCGAGTTATAGACTCCTCGGATTGATTTCATTTCTTACTTGCGGAGAACCGGAATGCCGCGCCTGGACCATCGGACGCGGCATGAACGCGCAACAGGCCGCGGGAGCGATTCACAGCGACATCGAAAAGAACTTCATCAAGGCCGAAGTGGTGAATTGGGAAAATTTGCTGAAGGCCGGCGGTTTCCCGCGCGCTAAGGAATTGGGCCAGGTGCGCCTCGAAGGAAAAGAGTACATCGTGCAGGAAGGCGATGTAATGTTGTTCCGCCATGGGGGATAGCGACCATCCACAACCTCATCGTTCGCAACTCAGATTCATCGAATGATTTCCGCTGAAAACGCACGCATTCTGCTCGCAGTGGCGCTGGGACTGACCGCAGCAGCCGCGAACCTGGTCGGCGGTCTGTTCATCGCGCGCGGGCAGTGGTCAAGGCGCTATCTAAAATATTTCATCGCGCTAGGCGCCGGATTCATGCTCGCGACGGCACTGATCGAAATGATTCCGGAGTCGCTGAAACTTCGCGGCGACTCGTCGTCGAAGTTCTTCGGCGATACGAGCGCGGTTTTTGTTTTTGTCCTGGCCGGTTATTTCCTGGTTCACTTCTTCGAACATACGATTGCGCCGCACTTTCATTTTGGAGAGGAAACGCATCATGAAGAGGTTTCCGGCGCACATGCCGAGTATGCGGCATTGCTCGGCCTGGTGATACATACATTTTTCGACGGCGTGGCGATCGCGTCCGGCCTGCTCGTTTCGAACTGGCTCGGAGGCGTGATTTTTATCGCCATCTTCCTACACAAGATTCCGGAGGGGTTCACGGTTGCGTCGCTGATGCTCGCGAGCGGGCAAAGCCGCAGGGTAGCGTTCGTTTCGTCTGCCATTCTCGGTGGCGCGACGCTGCTGGGAGTGGCGTTGATGTTCCTGCTGCGGTCCGCGGTGAGCGACGCGCTGCCGGTATCAGCAGGCGTGACCTTATACGTGGCCGCATCGGACCTAATTCCCGAAGTAAACCAGGAACCGGGGGTCGGCATGGCGGTTCTAGTGTTCCTCGGCGTGGCAGTTTTTGTCGGCCTGAAGGCCCTTTTCCACTTCTAGGCCCTGCCTGGCTCCCCGTCCTGCGGTTGCCGCCAGTAAACGTTCTGGATTCAGCAACTTTTCCCGGTTCCAAGTGTTCAAAAAGGGCAGGGAAACGTATCGGAATTGGAACACCTGAACCTCCCGCAACTTTATGGCAGAGCGCGTGTTAGATAGAATGTGCTGGTTATGACCAGGACCGACGTCCAATTAATGCTGGACGTGAAGGCAGGGGACGAGGCGTCCTTTGACCTTCTATTGCGAAAGCATCGGTTGCCGCTGGTGAATTTCCTTTTTCGGATGGTTCGCGATGCGGCGACCGCGGAAGACCTGGCGCAGGAAGTTTTTCTGCGTGTCTACCGGGCGCGCAAGCAGTATTCTCCGAGCGCGAAATTCACGACCTGGCTCTTCCGTATCGCCACGAACCTCGCGCTGAATTCGGTCCGAGATAACAGGCACCGCCGTGCGGACGTTTCCATCGATGTCAAGGCGGAAGAGGACGAAGCGCCGCGGGAGCTGCCCGCGCGCGAAATGCGGATTGACGAACACATGATTGAACGCGACCGATCTGAACTCATACGCCGCGCGGTGGCCGCGCTGCCGGAGAAGCAACGCGCTGCCGTGTTGCTGCATAAGTATGAAGAGATGGATTACGGCGAGATCGCCAAAGTCTTAGAATGCTCGGAAAGCGCGCTGAAGTCACTATTGTTTCGCGCTTACGAGACCCTGCGAGTGCAACTGGCGCCGCTTGTGGCCCAGCCAATGGCACCGCGCGCGGGGGAAGGAAGGCCCGTATGAAATGCCACGAAGTAGAGAATGAATTGATCGCGTATCTGGACCGCCGGGCGAATTCCGCCGACCGCAAGCAGCTTGAGGAGCACCTCGCAACTTGCTCTGCCTGCCGCTTGCGAGCCGAGGGGTTCCGCAAAGTCTGGAATGTGCTGGATGAAGTGCCGTCGATCGAGCCGTCGCTCGGTTTCGACGCGCGATTGCGGCAAAGGGTGGCCGCCGAACCGCGTGCGCGGTGGACGGGCTGGTTTGTACCGCAACCACGCCTGGCACTTTCGATGGCACTGCTCATTGCGTTGAGCGCGTGGATGGGAAACATGCCGCCTACGACCTCGCCGGATAACGAAATGGGAACAAAACAGCAATTCGAGATGATCAAGGATCTGCCAGTCCTTGAGAACTACGACGAGCTCAGCAAGTTCGATGCACTGTCGGAACTGGGTCCGGCGCCGGTAGCAGTACCGGAACAGGATCACTCAGCGAATCCAAATGGTGGCGGTTCGTAGGTTGATGATGAAAGGTTCGGCAAGATTTGCATGAAGCGTAGCCGGCTCATATTCGCGATTGTAATGGCGCTCCTCAGTGGGGTTGTGGCCCAATCTGCCTGGGCGCAGCAGCGACCGTGGCAGCAGCGGCGGGCCGCAGCTATTGCGGCTCAAAAGCAAAGGGCGAGGGAGAAGGCTAATGCCAAGAAGTCCGCGAACGGTGCGGCGGCTCCGAAGGGACAGCCGAACGTTCACGGCATGGAAGGATTACCCGGACCCTGGGTCCAAAAGCTCGGCCAGATGTCGCCGGAGGAACAGGAGCACTTTCTTCGGAACAACCAGCGGTTCCAGAGTCTGTCCCCTGAGCGGCAGCAGCAGATTCGCCAGAATCTCCAGAAGTGGAACAACCTCTCGCCTACCGAACGAAATGCCATCCGCGACCGGCAGGATTTCGTCGCGCACCTGAGTCCCGAGCAGCGGCAGCACCTCCAGAATGATCTTCTTCCGAAGTGGCAGACGATGCCGCAGGAGCGACGCCAGTTGATTAACGGGCGCTTGCACGTGCTTCAGGGAATGACTCCGCAACAGCGCGAGGAAGCATTGAAGGACCCGCAATTCATGCGAGGATTGAGCCCTGACGAGGAATCCATGCTGCGCGAGCTCAACTCGCTGCGGAACCCTCCTGTTTCTGCTCCGCCCAAACCGTAGATTTCTCCGGTAAAAAGCGACCGCCTGTTAACTGTTACAAAACATTTCCGCGATTTCTGGGCAAACGACTAACTAGCGCTCGATAGAGCGAATGTGGTGTCCCACCACTAATTGTGGTTTCGGTTTACTCAAACACAATTCCCATATTGAAAATGCCTGCAACTATTTTCATTTTGAGATGGATTCCTCTTGACAAGAAACAAAGCGTAACTACAATCGGGGCACAAAGTGGGAAGAAGTGGGATTCAGTGGTAGAAAGTGCAAGCCAGTGGAAGCCGAATCGGAAACAGTAGGGGCGAACCAGCGAGTGATCGTAAGGGCGCACACGGCGGGTGAGTTGGGGAAGGGCTTCAATGCTGCGGGGCAACTATCTTGCGACAGTCGACGAAAAGGGCCGGGTGAAAATACCCGCCGATTTTCTGGCCGACCTGCGCAAGACGGGCACGAAGTTCTACGTCACCAGCTCGAGCGGTCAATACGCCCGAATCTATCCGATGAAGGCGTGGGAAGAGATCGAGAAAAAACTCGCAAAATTATCTTCTCACAACCAGGCCAAACAGAAGTTCCTGGCAAGGGCCAATTACTACGGCCAAGCAGTGGAGGTGGATGGGCAGGGGCGCATTCTGATTCCACCTGTACTGCGGGAATCGGCGGAAATGAAGGGCGAAGTGGACGTTCAGGGGCAACTTACATACCTGGAAGTCTGGAATCACGCCCGGTTCCTCGAACAATTGAACCGTAACCCGATCACGGCGGAAGACGAAAAGGCCCTGGATGAACTGGGCATCTAGCGTTTGAGGGCTTTTGAGCGTTCTGCATACGCCGGTGCTGCTGGAAGAAGTTCTGCACTGGCTGCGGATTCGGCCCGAGGGCATGTATGTGGACGCGACGGTCGGAACGGGTGGGCATGCTGTTGAAATCGCCCGTCAGCTGACCACGGGGCGGTTGGTGGGGCTGGATCGCGACCCGAAGGCTTTAGAAATTGCGCGGGAGCGGTTAGGGACGCACGAGCGGAAGGTGATTCTGGTGCACGCGGACTTTTCGAACATCGGTGAAGTGGCGAGCAATTTGAAACTGCCTCCTATCGATGGAGTGATCGCCGACCTGGGGATTTCAAGCCTCGAGCTGGATAGTCCGGAGCGCGGATTTTCATTTCGCTGGGCCGCGCCGCTCGATATGCGCATGAACCCCGGTGCTCCCCTTACGGCGGACGAAATTGTGAACCAATGGCCGGAGAAGGAATTGGCCAATCTCCTCTATCAGAAGGCGCAGGAGAGGGATTCCCGCAGAATCGCCAGGGCAATTGTCCGCGCGCGGCCGATCCGCGACACGGGACATCTGGCAACGGTTGTGGCAGGGGGCCGAAAAGCAAGGGGAAGGCAGAGACTGCATCCCGCGACAAAAACGTTTCTGGCGCTGCGGACAGCGGTGAATCGAGAAGAGGAGGAACTCGGGCAGTTTCTTTCGCGGACCCCTGCCACTTTATCTTTAGGAGGACGTTGGATAGTCCTCAGTTACCACTCACTGGAAGACCGCCAGGTGAAGCAGATGTTTCAGCGCCTGGCGCACGACGGAAGTTTTCGCAATCTCACAAAAAAAGTAATTCAACCCGGCGAGAAGGAAATTCGGAACAATCCTCGCGCGCGCAGCGCGAAGATGCGTGCTGCGGAGAAGATTGCCGAGGCGGAAACTCCTGCGGCTGAGCTGAACCCATGACTGAATACTTCACGATCAAGAGAATTGATAATTCGCGGCTCGTTCGGCCAGCTCCTCCTGCGCGCCTCCATGGTTTCTGGCGCCGCGTCGCGGTGGGAGCTGCGATGGCGGGATGTCTACTGTCATATGCCTGGCAGCATTTTCAGTCCATCCAGTTGCGCTATCAGGTCGAACAGCTCGAATCGCGTCGCGCCCAGGCTGCGGAATTGAATCAGCAGCTGCATCTGGAAGTTGCGACGCTGAGATCGCCGATGCGGGTCGATGCAATCGCGCGCGAGCAATTGGGCTTGACGACGCCGGTGCCTGGCCAAATAACGCCGATGGACGGTTCGAACGAAGCCGTACTGGCCCAGGTGCGTGCCGTAGCGCAGCCGTCGCGTCCGTGACACAAGTTTCGAGTTTGCGGTCCGCCGCGGCGGACCTGATTCCGGCGAAGCAGCCCCACGTGCCGCCGGGTTAAGTTTTTCATGGGGTAGGCCGGAGTCCATGGAGCAGCGCAGCCCGCGTCTCCGCTGGTTGGCAGTCTGGGTCCTGGCGGTGGTTTGGATGGTGGCGGTGCTGGCGCGGGTTAGTTACCTCCAGCTCTTCTGCTACGGCGAATACTTCGCAAGAGCCCAGCGTCAACAACAGCGAACATTCGAAATCAGTCCCAAGCGCGGCCAGATTCTTGACCGTAAAGGCCGGGAACTGGCCGTAAGCCTGCCGATGGATTCTGTCTTCGCAGACCCTGCGGACCTATCGGACGCGGAGATGGTGGCGCGTCTGCTGTCTCGTGTCCTCGACGTTCCCGCGGACGAGCTGGAAACGAAAATTCGCGACGCGCACACACCCGTGCGCCTGGCGAAGAAACTTTCTCCAGAGACCGTCGAACGGATCAATGCGATGAACCTGCGCGGGGTTTTCTTTCAGAAAGAAAATCGCCGGGTTTATCCGCAGCGGGAACTTGCGGCGCACGTTCTGGGCTTCGTCGACGTGGATGAGAAAGGCCTTGGCGGAATCGAGCACTCGCTCGACAAATTGATTCGCGGCCGGCCCGGCCGCGTTATGGTAATGGCGGACGGGCGGCGGCACTGGTACGACCGCAGGGAAGCAGCAGCTGACCCGGGGGCAAGCGTGGTGCTGTCGATCGATGAAACGATCCAGTACATCGCCGAGAAAGAGCTTACGCGGGCTATCGAACAGACTCAAGCCAAGAATGGCGTCGTTGTCGTACAGGATCCAAACAGCGGGGAACTACTGGCCGTTGCGAACTGGCCGACATTCGATCCCAACAGTGCGGGCGCCTATCCCGACGAAGTGCGGATGGATCGTGCGGTCACTGCGGCCTACGAACCGGGCTCGACCTTCAAACTTATCACGCTGGCGGGAGCGATCGAGAACGGAATAACGAATCCAAACGAGCTAATTGATTGCCAGATGGGAACGATTCTCGTCGCCGGCCGGTTGATTCACGATCACAAGCCATTCGGAATTCTCAGCCTTCGTGATGTGCTCGCGCAATCGAGCGACGTCGGCACCATCAAGATTGCGCTGCGTCTCGGCGGCCCGAAGTTTTACGACGTTATTCGCGATTTCGCCATCGGCCAGTCGACCGGGATCGAGTTGCCGGGTGAGAATCGCGGACTGTTGCGGCCCATCGAAAATTGGTCGGCAAATTCCATCGGCTCGCTCGCGATGGGGCAAGAAGTGAGCGCGACGCCTGTGCAGATGGTGTCCGCCGTTTCCGCGATTGCGAACGGCGGCCTGCTCTATCGATCGCGCGTTGTACACGAAATTCGCGGCGACGCGCCGGGCGCTCTTCGCACTCATCCTGCACCGACGCAAGCGACAGACTCGAGAACCGCGGCGACCATTCGCGAAATGATGGAGAGCGTGATCTTGAACGGCACGGGGAAGCCCGCGAAACTGAACGGCTACACGGCGGCGGGAAAGTCCGGCACAGCGCAGAAAATCGATCCTGCTACCGGGCACTATTCGAAGAATCAGTACGTTGCGTCGTTCGTGGGATTTGCACCTGTGAATGAGCCGGTACTTACGATCTTGGTGGCGCTTGATTCTCCGATTGGCGCGCATTTTGGAGGCGACGTGGGCGGGCCCGTCTTCAAGCACATTGCCGAGCAGGCGCTTGCATATCTCGACGTGCCGCACGATGTCCCCGTTCCCTCGGACGTCGAAACCGCGAAGAATCTGCGGCGCGCTCCGCGTCAATTTCCGGGCGCCGTTGCCGGTACAGATTCGAGGTCCGAGGCGAACGAAACAAGCTTTCAAGCAATTGTCAAACAAGACGCATCGCAGCAGGCGACGCGCACTGTGGCGTTTGAGGAAGATGAATCCGTTGTTGTTCCCGTTCTGGTCGGCCAATCTGTTCGTGGTGTGACGGAAGAGTGCTCGCGACTTGGCCTGGTGCCCTCGCTGATTGGCAACGGCCTTGCACTGGAGCAATCTCCGGAGGCTGGCGCGCAGGTGTTACGCGGCACCCGTGTGACGGTGCGTTTCGGCCGCGCCGGAGATTTTGTGCCCGCTGCATCGCGGGTATCCGGAAAATGAATCTAAAGGTGCAGGAAAAGACGGGACGCGGTGATGAAAACAACGGGCCAAGGGATCGCGGTATGAGACTCAGGGAGTTGCTGGCCGGAGCTGAAATAGGGAGGGTTGCCGGGCCTTACGACATCGAAATTCATTCGATCGCCTACGACAGCCGCAAAGTGACTCCTGGCGCCATCTTTTTTGCGTTTCACGGAGAAAAACTGGACGGAACCGAGTTTATTGCCGATGCGTTGAAGCGCGGTGCGATTGCGGTAGCCGCCGAAAGCCTTCGCCAAACAGATTTTCCGACGGATAAAACGTTTGTTGAACTTCTTCCCGGCTCAGAGCGCCGAGGTCTGGCGCGAGTGGCTGCGAATTTCTATGGGCACCCAGCTGATGCGCTCCAGCTGGTAGGAATCACGGGAACAAACGGGAAAACCACAACGACGTTCCTCGTCGATTCAATTCTGAAAGCTGCGGGATACACGGCCGGACTTGTCGGCACTACCGGCTATCGTACTCCAAAGGGCAGCCGCAAGGCCGTGAACACGACGCCCGAATCGCTCGACCTGCAGCAGATGTTCGCAGAGGTGCGCGATGCGACCGGCACGCACGCGGTTCTTGAAGTTAGCTCCCACGCGCTGGCAATGGACCGCACCTGGGGTTGCCACTTTGCGGTAGCAGTCTTCTCAAATCTCACCCGCGATCACCTGAATTTCCATAAGACTTTCGAGGAATATTTTTCCGCCAAGCGGCGCCTCTTTGAAGGCACCGGTGCAGGAGCGCCAGACGTCGCGGTAATCAATACGGACGACGGCTACGCGCCGCGTCTCGAAGGCCTTTCGCCTCGCACCATTACCTATGGACTCGAGGGGACCCCTGATTTGACGACGAAGAAATTCTCATTAAGTGTCGAGGGCCTCCATTTCATGGTTCACACGCCCGCAGGGAGAGTGGAAGTAAATTCGACGCTCGTTGGCCGCATCAACGTTTACAACATCCTCTCGGCGATCGGCACCGGCATCGGGCTGGGCATACCCCTCGCTCGAATTGAAGACGGAATCGCGAATTTGCGCCTCGTGCCCGGCCGCTTTCAGGTCGTCGACGAGGGCCAGCCGTTCCTGGTGGTGGTGGATTACGCGCACGCGGACGACGCTCTCCGGAATCTTGTAAACACCGCGCGTGAGTTAAATCCATCCGGCAGGGTCATCACGCTTTTTGGCGCCGGTGGAGAACGCGATCGTTCAACGCGTCCGCTGATGGGCGAAGCAGCCGGGACCGTAAGCGATCTGGTGATCCTCACGAGCGATAACCCCCGGAGCGAAGATCCACTGCGCATCATCAACGATGTGGTTGTCGGATTGCAAAAAGTGAACGCGAACTACCGGATCGAAGCGGATCGCGACGCCGCTCTCGAAATCGCCCTGGCAGAGGCCCGGCCGGGCGACATTGTGCTTCTGGCCGGCAAGGGCCACGAGAACTACCAGATCCTTCGCGACCAAACGTTTGAATTCGACGATCGCGAAAAAGCGCGTGCAATTCTGCGCCGCAAGGGTTTTACAAAGAAGCCGGACGCGCTCTAGTTGGAGATCGAGAATCACAAATCGAGCACTCCCGAGAATCTGCGCTTGAGAGTGAAACCAGGACCATTGGAGACGCAATGCGGTGGACCGTGGTTCAAGTGGCTGAAGCGTTGGGTATCCCGCCTCCCGCGGGCCTCGACCCCATGGCCCGGCTGGCCGGCGTCTCGATTGACTCTCGTACTGTGGGGAACGGCGAACTGTTCATCGCCATACACGGTTCGAGTCACGACGGACACGGTTTTGTGGGAAACGCTCTGGCTCGCGGCGCTGCGGCCGGGGTGGTGTCGCGCGAACGGCTGGCGGAGTACCCGGACGAAATACGTGCACGGCTCTTCGCTGTCGACGACACGCTGGTGGCGCTTCACCACCTCGCGTCGTGCGCCTGCGAAATTTGGCGAAAAGCGCGGCCGGGACGGCTTATCGCAGGCGTGGCCGGTTCCATCGGCAAGACCACCACAAAAGAAATTCTTGCGGCGCTCGTGGGCGCGAGGTTCCGCGTTCTGAAAACGAAAGGGAATCTGAATAACGAATACGGTTTGCCGCTTACGTTGCTTTCGCTCGACGACGAGCACGAGGCGATCGTCGTGGAGATGGGGATGTCGCGTCGCGGCGAGCTAGCGCGGCTGGCGCAAATTGCTCGGCCCGATGTGGGCGTGATTACGCGTGTGGCCGTGGAACATTTGGAATTTTTTACCTCGATTGACGAGATTGCGCTGGCGGAACGCGAGCTAATCGAAAATCTTGCGTGGCCGGGCGCAACCGCTGTGCTGAACGCGGATGACGAACGGGTGGCCCGATTTGCGGATGTTGCACGCGGTCGCGTGCTTTCGTTCGGGACGACTGAGCGAGCGGAATTTCGCGCCGAGGCGATTGAGGAGCGCGGTATCGAAGGCTCAGCGTTTGATTTTGTTTCGCCGGCCGGGCGCACCCGGCTGCAATTGCCGTTAATCGGCCGGCACAACGTGATGAATGCGGTGGCAGCGCTTGCGGCGGCAAGCGCATGGGGAATCGGTGCGGCGGACGCGGAGCGCGTGTTTCCCGCTGTCATTCCCGCGGACAAGCGCGGAGAAGTCGTCAGGTTCGAAGATGGCTTTACGGTGATCAACGATACTTACAATTCGAGTCCTTCGGCGCTGAATGCCCTGGCGGAACTACTGGCGTCCACTCCGGGCTATCGGCGCAGGATTTTGGCGGCCGGTGAGATGCGCGAACTCGGAACTTCCGCTGCTGAACTGCATCGGGAGTGCGGACGCCATGCGGCAGCCCTCAAGAAAATCGATTGGATTTTTGGCGTGCAGGGTGAAGCGCGTGAGTTCGTCGATGCGGCAATCCGCTCAGGGCATCCCAAGGATCGCACGCAATTCTTCGAGAACTCAGGGGAGGCTGCGAAGTCGCTGGCTGAGTTCGTCATAGGCGGGGATTTGCTGCTCCTGAAGGGGTCGCGCGGGGTGCGCATGGAGACCGTCCTCGAAGCGATTGAAGCAAAGCATCGCCGCACTGGCTCGGGGTCTGGCGCCGAAACTTTGGAAGCGGGAAGAAGAGGGAACGCCTAATATGCTCTATTACCTCTTTTTCTACGCCCTGCGGCCCTACTTCAGCCCACTCAATGTGTTTCGCTACATCACCGTGCGCACGGCCGTTGCAAGTCTGACTGCGCTGGTATTGTCGCTTCTGCTCGGTCCCTGGGTGATCGAGCGCCTCCGTGATATGCAGGTGAAGCAGTACATCCGCGAGGAAGGTCCGAAGGGGCATCAGAAAAAAGCGGGCACGCCGACCATGGGCGGCGTACTGATAGTCGCCACGATTGTGATTCCGACGCTGCTGTGGGTCGACCTGCGAAATCCTTATGTGCTACTTGCGCTCGGCGCAACGCTTGCGTTCGGTGTGATTGGCTTCGTGGACGACTACAACAAAGTTGTGCGGCGCCAAAATCTCGGCCTCAGACCCAAGGCAAAATTCGGTTTACAGGTGCTCATATGCGTCCTGGTGGGCATCACATTGCTAGATTTGCAATCGCGGGGCGCGTACTCGACGCAGTTGAGCGTGCCGTTTTTCAAGCGGCTACATCCGAATCTGGTAATCGACTCGTTGCTGGGGCGCGATTACATCTGGACGCTCGCCTACGTTCCGTTTGTATTATTCCTGGTGCTCGTGATCGTAGGCTGTTCGAACGCAGTGAATCTCACCGACGGACTCGATGGCCTCGCGATCGGCTGCGTGCTCGTTTCTTCTGTTGCCCTCACGATTCTTACTTACGTATCAAGCCACGCAAAATTCGCCGAATACCTGGAAATCCAGAAGATTCCCGACGCTGGTGAGCTGGTAATTTTCTGCGGCTCGCTAGTCGGCGCGTCGCTCGGTTTCCTTTGGTACAACGCGCATCCCGCGGAAATGTTCATGGGAGACGTCGGTTCGCTCGCGCTCGGTGGCGCGATCGGCGTGGTGGCAGTGATCATCAAGCAGGAAATCCTGTTGCTCTCGATCGGCGGCGTATTCGTCCTCGAAGCGCTTTCCGTAATCATTCAGGTGGGTTCGTTCAAGCTGACGGGCAAGCGCGTGTTCCGCATGGCTCCGCTGCATCATCATTTTGAACTTGCCGGCTGGAGCGAATCGAAAATTATCGTGCGGTTCTGGATCGTGGCGCTGGTGTTTGCGCTGTTTTCGCTTACCACTTTGAAATTGAGGTGAGGCCCTTTGAGACCCGGGTTCGATTTGCAAGGAAAGCGCGTGCTGGTAGTGGGACTGGCGCGCACCGGAATTGTTGCATCACTTTTCTGCGCAGGATATGGAGCAATCGTGACGGCCACGGATGAGAAGCCGGAGTCAGAGCTTGGCGATGCGCCCGCGAAACTGCGCGCGGCCGGCGTGACTCTTGCGCTCGGCTCGCATACGCCTGCGTTATTCCTCGAACAGGATTTGATTGTGGTCAGCCCCGGTGTGCCGGCGAATCTGCCGCCGCTTGAGCTGGCTCGCGCACGTGGAATTCGCGTATGGAGCGAAATCGAACTGGCATGGCGTTTCCTGCGGGGGAAACTAATCGGAATCACCGGTTCGAATGGGAAAACGACCACCACATCGCTCGTCGCGCATATCTTGAAGACAGCTGGCATCACTACGCAGGTCGGAGGCAATATCGGCACGCCGCTACTCGCCCTCACCGAGGCCTCCACGGACTCCTCCGTCACCGTCGCCGAAATCAGCAGCTTTCAGCTTGAGACGATTGAAGCGTTCCGCCCCGAAATCGGCGTCCTGCTCAACCTCACGCCCGATCATCTTGACCGGCACGCAACATTCGACGATTACGCGCGCGCTAAGATGCGCTTGTTTGAATACCAACTTAACCGCGACGCAGCGGTCCTCAACGCGGACGACCCGGAAATCACTCGGCGCATGCCTTCGAAGCCGCAGATCTATTGGTTCAGCCGCCGGAAGCGCGTCGCTGCCGGAGCTTTTGTGTTCGATGGCCAGATTGTATTTCGCCGCGATGGCACGGAGACTGCTCTCGCGCGCCTCGGCGAAATTCCGCTAAAGGGTGAGCACAATGTTGAAAACGTTCTCGCTGCCTGCGCCGCCGCCTATCTCGCCGGTGCGGACCCCGCCTCGATTGCCGATGGCGTAAAGACGTTTCGAGGGGTTGAGCACCGGCTGGAATTCGTCGGGGAAGTCTCCGGCGTAGCTTTCTACAACGATTCGAAGGCAACCAATGTCGATGCCACTCTCAAGGCCATCGAAGCGTTTCCCGGTCCTCTACTTGTGATTCTCGGCGGCAAGGATAAGGGCAGCCCTTACACGCCTCTCTGCGATTCGCTGCGTAGGCGTGCACGCCTTGCGATCTTAATTGGAGCCGCAGCCGAAAAGATCGCGTCGGATCTTGGTGACGCGGTGGAGATTGCACATGCTGTCACGCTGGAACGCGCCGTCGAACTCGCGATGAAAAGCGCGCGCCCCGGCGACACCGTACTTCTGGCCCCGGCTTGCTCCAGTTTCGACCAATATGAAAATTACGAGCATCGCGGCCGCGTTTTCAAGCAACTTGTGGCGAAGCTCGAAAGCCAAGCGACCGCAAGCCATTCCGCTCGAAAGGACAATAATGCCGCGTAACCTGCAACCCGACCGGCAACTATTCATCGCTACGCTCGGGCTGTGCTTGATCGGCGCCGTGATGGTTTTCAGCGCTTCAGCGATGACCGCGCGCGAACAGTTCGGCAATGGCTACATCTTCCTCATCCGCCAGTTCATATACATCGCGCTCGGCATCGCCGGAATGTTCTGGCTGATGAACACGGACTATCGAAGATTGCGGCAGCCTCGCGTGATTTTCACCGGCCTCGCCGTCACGCTGGTGCTCTTGCTTGCCGTTTTGTTTCTCGACCGCTCGCACGCCACGCATCGCTGGATTCGCTTCGGTCCTTTCAGCATGCAGCCGTCGGAAATGGCAAAGATAGTTGTGATTCTTTATCTCGCGTGGTTCCTCGAGATTCGCCGCGCGCCGCAGAGTTTTGGCGTGAACAATATTCGTCACACGCTGTTGCCGGCTCTCGGAACAGTAATGCTGATGGTTACCCTCGTGGTCGTCGAGCCGGACATGGGCACCGCGTGCATGATTTTCTTTATCGCGGCGATGATGCTTTTCGTTTCGGGCCTCTCGTTTAGCTACATGGCGACCGCGGCGCTCGCCGTCATACCGCTGATTTTTCTTTTGATCGTGCGCGTGCCGTACCGCTATCAGCGGGTGCTTGCATTCTTTTCGCCGGGATCCGATCCGCAGGGCCACGGCTTTCAGTTGCTGCAATCACTGATAGCCGTTGGCTCGGGCGGGTTCACCGGCGTCGGCCTCATGGAAAGCCGACAGAAGCTTTTCTATCTCCCTGAAGCGCATACGGATTTCATCTTCGCGGTGATTTGCGAGGAGTTGGGATACATCGGCGCGATTGTCGTGTTGGTGCTTTTCGCCATCTACGGTTGGCGCGGCTTCGTAGCTGCGATGAAAGCGCCGGACGAATTCGGGCGCTTGCTTGCGCTGGGTATCACGACGATGGTCGTCGGCCAAGCGCTGATCAATCTGAGCGTGGTGCTAGGCCTCCTGCCGACGAAAGGAATTCCGCTACCGTTCATCAGTTACGGCGGCTCAAGCTTGCTCGGAATGCTCCTGGCCACCGGCGTGCTTCTAAATATCAGTCAGCACGCGGAAGAAGCGTGACGCGTTAAGTGAGCGCGAATGCGAAGTGTTTGTTGATCACTGGCGGAGGCACCGGAGGCCACGTTTTCCCGGCAATGGCCGTCGCGCGCGAATGGCTCCAGCGCGGATCCACACAGGGTTCCGCAGCAACACTACAAGGAGATCGAAGCGTCGTGATAGTAGGAACCGAGCGCGGGATGGAAGCAAAGCTGGTACCGCAAGCGGGACTGCCGCTTGAAACGATTCGCGTCGCCGGCCTGAAAGGCATCGGCGGCGCAAAGCTGCTTCGCAACGCGGCGATGCTCCCCGCAGGGCTGATCGACTCGGCAAGAATTCTTCGCCGACACAAATTCGCTGCAGCTTTCGGCGTGGGAGGTTACGCCTCGGGTCCAATGATGCTTCTCGCCGTGATTAACTCGATCCCAAGTGTAGTTTTCGAGCCGAACGTCGAGCCGGGTTTCACGAATCGCGTCCTCGCAGACATGGCCACGCGCGTCGCCGTCGCCCATCAAGAAACCGCCGAGCGCCTCGGTCGCAAAGCCGTCGTCACGGGCTGTCCCGTACGCAAGGAATTCTTCGCGATCCCGCGCAAAGGACATCGCGCGCCATTCACAATCCTCATCACCGGCGGCAGCCGCGGCGCGCTCCCCATCAATCGCACCGTAGTCGACTCCCTCGATCGATGGATTCCTAGAAAAAATCAGCTTTTCATCGTGCATCAAACCGGCGAACGCGACTATAATGCCGTTCGAGTAGCTTATGCGACTCGCGAATTCCACGCGGAGGTTCTACCCTTCATCGAGAATATGGCGGAGCGCTTTGCCCAGGCTGACCTGATCGTCTGCCGCTCGGGCGCGATCACCGTAGCGGAAGTTTCTGCTGCCGGACGCGCCGCCATCTTCATCCCCTTCGGCGCTGCCACTGACGCGCACCAAACCAGCAACGCTCAGGCCATGCAGTCCGCCGGCGCCGGCCGCCTGCTTCCTCAGCCCGAGCTAACGCCCGACCGGCTCACGAACGAGATTTTCTCCCTGCTCGACCAGCCCCGGAGAATCTCAGAGATGGAAGAACGAGCCCGCTCGCTCGCCCGGCCGCGCGCCGCGGAAGACATTGTCGATCTACTCGAAGGGATCGCAAGGCCGACAGGAACGGCCCGGCCATGAACGTAACTCTCACCTTCCGAAATTTTCAGCGCATCCACCTCGTCGGCATCGGCGGCAGCGGGATGAGCGGCATCGCCGAAGTCCTGCTCTCGAGCGGCTACGCCGTTTCGGGCTCAGATTTAAAGGCGTCTCCCGTCACTCAACGCCTGCGAAATCTCGGCGCCAATATTTTTGAAAGTCATCAACCGAAAAACGTCGAAGGTGCGCACGTTGTGGTTATCTCGTCGGCCGTTCGTCCGGATAATGTCGAAGTGATCGAAGCGCACCGCCTGAAGATTCCCGTCATTCCGCGCGCCGAAATGCTCGCCGAACTCATGCGCCTGAAATACGGCATCGCGGTAGCCGGCGCCCACGGGAAAACTACCACCACCTCGATGATTGCTTCGATTCTTGCCGCGGCGAATCTCGATCCTACGTTCGTCGTCGGCGGACGCTTGAACCACATCGGCGCAAACGCCGTGGTCGGCAAGGGCGAATACATGGTCGTTGAAGCCGACGAAAGCGATCGATCCTTCCTCCTTCTCGCGCCGGTAGTCGCCGTGGTCACCACCATCGACCGCGAGCATCTCGATCAGTACCGTTCGCTCGACGAAATTCAGGAAGTGTTTCTCCAATTCGTGAATCGCGTGCCGTTCTACGGCTCCGTAATCCTCTGCCTCGACGAGCCAAACGTGCAGGCCATCCTGTCAGGCGTGAAGCGTCCCGTGATCACATACGGAACTTCGAGTCAGGCAGACCTCGTCATCAGCGAAGTCAGTCTCAAAGGTCTCGTCAGCGAATTTCGCCTCACCTATCGCGGTGACGATCTCGGACTGTTTCGGCTGCCTTCGCCCCCGGGAGTTCACAACGTACGCAACGCCGCCGCCGCAGCAGCCGTCGCGCTCTCACTGAATGTGCCGGCCGATTTAATTCGCGCCGGCCTCGAAAAATTCTCAGGTGTAGGCCGCCGGTTTGAAATCAAAGGCATATTCGCGGGCGTGACGCTCATCGACGATTACGGCCATCATCCAGCGGAAATTCGCGCCACGCTCGAGGCTGCCCGCGGCTGCGGCTACAAGCGTTTGCTCGTCCTTTTCCAGCCGCATCGCTTCTCGCGCACCCAGTTTCTATGGGAAGACTTCCGCCTCTCGTTCAACGAGGCAGATATTCTGGTCCTAACGGAAATTTACGCCGCTGGCGAGCAGCCGATCGAAGGCATCACCGGCGAACGCCTCGCCGAAGCCATCAGCACCGCGGGCCACAAAAACGTCGTTTACACCAGCACCATGCAAGCAGGCGTTGAATACATGCTGCGCGAGGCCCGCGCCGGAGACGCCGTTCTCGCAATCGGTGCCGGCAGCATCGGCCGGGTTCTCGACCAGCTTTCGATGCTGTTGGGAACGACCACGCACATTCCGAGCTCACATCATGCGCATTAGCGACAAGCCAATCGCCGCGAAGTTGAAAGAGCTGGGAGTCGAACTCCGCCCCGGTGTTTCGCTTACGGAAAAAACCTCCCTTGAAATCGGCGGCACCACCGATCAACTCCTGCTGCACCGCTACGACGCCATACCCGAAGTCATGTGCGCGCTCGCGGCAGAAGGCATTCCGCACAAGTTTCTGGGCGGCGGCACAAACGTACTCGTTGACGACGGCGAACTGCCCTGGGTGATGCTGCACCTTCCGTCTGTGCATCCAGGCGTGCGGATCGAAGGCGGCCTGGCCTACGTTGACGCTTCGGCGGACCTCGGCGGCACGGTCACGTTCTGCGCGAAAAACGATCTCGGGGGCATGGAAGGCCTAATCGGCGTGCCGGGAAGCATTGGCGGCGCATTGCGCATGAACGCGGGCGCTTACGGAACGCAGATTGGCTCCTACGTTCGCGAAGTGGAGCTGTATCGCGCCGCAACCGCGCAGATCGAAACCCTTCGCGGCAACGACATTCGTTTCGATTATCGGCACACCTCTTTCGCGCCGGACGACGTGATGCTGCGCGTGAAGCTCGAACTGCCGCCGAAGCCCTACAAGGAAATTCTCGCCGGCATTAAGGTTTGCAACGAAAAGCGCCGGTCCAGCCAGCCGCTTAATCAAAAAAGTGCCGGCTGCATTTTCAAGAACCCTCAGGGCGCCTCGGCGGGGCGAATGATCGACGAGCTGAAATTGAAAGGCCATCGCGTCGGCGACGCCATGGTCAGCGACCGCCACGCGAATTTCTTTGTCAACGCCGGCAACGCCACTTGCGCCAATATGCTCAAACTGATTGACGATGTGCGCGGGCGCGTTCGTATCGCCTACGGCGTCGAGCTTGAAAACGAGGTGATCGTCTGGAAAAACTGAGGGCCATCGACGCGCACGCCTATCCGCAGGAGGTCCTGGCCGACGAGGAGCCGCGCTATCTGCGCCGGCAAAAGCCGCTGGAGATCAAGCGCCGCAAGTTCGGCCGCAAAGCCTGGATGACGTACCTTCACGTCGCGGGCTGGATCGCCGTGAGCCTTGTCGGCGCGTGGGGCGCGTACGCCTCGGGACATTTTCTTTACGCCTCGCCACAGATGGCGCTGATCCATCCCGAGCAAGTGGAATTGACCGGCAATCAAAACGTTCCGCGCGCGCGCGTGCTCGAAGTTTTTGCCGCCGACCGCAATCGTAGCGTGTTACGCATTCCGCTCGATGAACGCCGCCGCCAGCTCGAAGCGATCCCGTGGGTCGAGCGTGCGACCGTGCGTCGAGCGTTGCCAAATCGCATCGAGATCGAAATCGTCGAGCGCACGCCCATCGCCTACCTGCGACAGGGTAGCGAGCTTTCGCTGGTGGATGCTCGCGGCGCGATTCTTGAGCGTCCCACAAAGGCTGCGTTTCATTTTCCCGTGGTCACGGGCATTTCTCCAGTGATGGCGCAGGAAGACCGCGAACGCCGTATGCACCTTTATGCCGATTTTGCCCGGCAGATCGAAGCAGCGCGCAGCGGCGCACTCGAGAAAGTAAGCGAAGTGGATCTCGCCGATGTAAACGATCTGCGAGCGAATCTGACGGGTCTGGGCGGTGCCTCGGCCGGAACGAACGCTGCGGCAAATACATCGCCAAGCTCAACGAATAGCGCCGAGGGCCAGGCCGACGCTCCGTTGCTCGTCCATTTCGGAGACGGCGACTTCGAAACAAAGTACCGCAACCTCGTTGAAAATATCGGCCAGTGGCGAGCTACAGCGGGCCGCGTGGATTCGGTCGACATGCGCTTCAGTCGCGAAGCGGTCGTGAATCCGGACACGGCGCCGGTCGCGCGCCCGGTGCCGAAAATCACCCCTGCGCCTCCAGCACAGAAAGCCGCGCCTGAGCGTTCGCCGGCGCCGAAACTAACCTCGGCCCCGAAATCAAGCCCGGCGCAGAAAACGAGCATTGCGCGGCGCTCGATCTCGCGCCAGAAATCGAGTGGGTCACTGCACACGAGCTCTGCACAAAGATCGAGCGGAGCGAAGAAGTCGAGAACGGCAAAGAGAAGGGCGAGTAAGGCCGCGCATCCGGCGGCCAAGCCCGCGACGTAGCTATTTTTTCACAGACGACAGGGGAGCATCGCATTTGACGAAGAAAGAACGGCACATCGTAGCGCTCGACATCGGCAGCACGAAAACCTGCGCCTTGATCGGCGAACAGGACGACGCCGGCAGCCTGAAGTTCGCAGCCTTCGGCGCGGCGGAGTCAAAAGGCTGGCGCAAAGGCCAGATCGTCAATCTTGATCTCGCTGTCAGCTCCATCCGGCGCGCGGTGGAAGAAGCTGAAACCATTACGGGCGTACCAGTGGAATCCGCGATGATCGGTGTGGCCGGCGCGCACGTACGCGGCGTCAATAGTCGCGGCGGCATGACCGTCGCCACAAGGCCACGTGATGTCCAGCGCGACGATGTCCGCCGGGCTATCGAAGCAGCGCGTGGCGTAACTCTTCCGGAAGACCGCGAGGTTATGCACGTTCTTCCGCAGGAATTTTCGCTCGACGCCCACGACAACATCCGCGACGCAATCGGCATGATCGGGCAGCGCCTCGAAGCGAACGTCCATATCGTCACCGCATCCGGCTCCGCCACCCAGAACATCGTTACCGCCGTGAATCGCGCTGGCGTGCGCGTCGACGATACCGTCCTCGAACCGCTCGCCTCGGCTGAATCATGCCTCACTCAGGACGAACGCGAGCTTGGTTCGTGCCTTCTCGATATCGGCGGCGGCACCACCGAGCTGATCGCCTACACGGGCGGCGTCGTCCGTCACACGGCGGCCGTGCCCGTGGGCGGCGATCATTTCACGAACGATCTGGCCGTCGGGCTTCGCACTCCGATTCCTGGCGCTGAACAACTGAAACGCCTGCACGCTTGCGTCTGGCGGGAGCTGCTCGAACACGATTTCCCCATCGAAATTGCCAGTGTCGGCGATCGGCCGCCCCGAACCGTTTTTGCCCGCATGCTTTCCGAAATTGTCGAGCCGCGGGCGCAGGAGTTGCTGATGCTCGTTCGCGACGAATTGCGCCGCGCCGGTCTCGAATCGCAAATCCCTGCTGGAATTATTCTCACCGGCGGCGGCTCGCATCTGCGCGGGCTTGCCGAACTCGCCGAGAGAATTTTTAACTTGCCGGTGCGCGTGGCTTCGCCGCGCGGGCTTGCCGGGATGAGCGAAGAGGTTTCCCAGCCTGAATATGCAACGGCCGTAGGACTAGTTCTCTACGGGGCGCGCACGCGGCGCCTCGCGGGAGCGCGTCCCACCGGCTGGGTAGGGAAATTGAAGAGCATGTTTGCGGGTGCTTAGATGGAAGTAACAAAAATATCCGAATTGCGTGACAACCCTGGGGAGGAATCATGACGCCGAAAGAATCAGGATTGAGAGTTTCGTTCGCGGAAGAAGCGCAGAATGGCGCGAAGATAAAAGTAATCGGTGTGGGAGGCGGCGGCTCGAACGCTGTCAACCGCATGATTCGCGCCAAAGTGGAAGGCGTGGAATTCATTGCCGCCAACACGGACTTGCAGGCGCTGAAATTATCGCAAGCGCCGGTGAAGTTGCAGTTGGGCGCGAAGCTGACGAAGGGGCTCGGCGCGGGCGCGAATCCCGAAGTCGGCCGTAAGGCGGCGCTCGAGGATACCGAAAAGATTCTTGAAGCGCTCGACGGCGCGGATATGGTCTTTGTTACCACAGGTCTCGGCGGCGGTACAGGTAGCGGCGCGGCTCCCGTAGTGGCGAATCTCGCAAGCGAGCTTGGCGCTCTCACCGTTGCCGTCGCGACGAAACCGTTCGCGTTCGAAGGCAAGCGCCGCATGCAGCAGGCCGAGCAATCGCTCGCCGAACTGGTCGGCTGCGTCGACACCGTCATCGTGATTCCCAACGAGCGCCTGATGGAATGCGTCGAGCACGGCACCAGCTTCTTCGAAGCGTTCCGCATCGCCGACGATATTCTCCGCCAGGCCGTTCAGGGCATCAGCGACATCATAACGATTCCCGGCATCATCAATCGCGATTTCGCGGACGTGAAAACGATCATGTCGGGCCAGGGCTACGCTGTGATGGGCACGGCCGTGGCCACGGGGTCAAATCGCGCCGTCGATGCCGCCAATCGCGCGATCAACAGCCCGCTGCTCGAGGACAACTGCATTCAGGGCGCGCAGGGAATTCTCATCAACATCACCGGCTCGTCAAGCCTCAGCCTTCAGGAAGTGCACGAGGCTTCGTCTGTGATCCAGAAAGCTGCGCACGAAAATGCGAACATTATTTTCGGAGCGGTCCAAGACGACGCCATGAAGGAATCCGTGAAGATCACGGTTATCGCCGCTGGCTTCCGCGAAGTTGCCGGCCGCAAGACGCACACGCGCCCATCCTACTTGCCGAAGACGTGGAAGGCAGGGCGCGAGCAGCCGTCAAACATTGCTCCCGAACAAACAAATGTTGTGCAGCAGGTCGCACGAAACGTAAGTGAGGTGATTCACGAAGTGCCGGCGGACGATCTGGACGTTCCAACGTTCCTTCGCCGCCAGGCTCAAAAAGCTTAGCGTTTGTATCTCTGAAATTGCGGCCTGTGAACGAAGCAGGCGTTTACGTGTGAATTGCGGTCGGGCATTTAACTGCCCGTGCGCGACAATTTTTCGCGTTTAATTCTTAACGTGGTGAAATATCGCAGGCTTTTTCAATCTGCGCCGGGTCGGGCATGTCGAAATGCATCTCGACTTCCCCTGCATCCTTTTCATGCACAGTCATTAGTACGGTGTGTGCGCGCAGCATCTCCTTCACCGCGTCCTTGGGAATAGCAGCGGAGATTTTGTCCGCGCCGGCAGGCCACCGCATCGTCTGGACCTTTCTGTCGTCCGCGCGAAACTGGACATCAACATCCGGATTGTACGAATTGCCGGTGGTTAGCTGCAGCGGCTCGACGTAATCGATTTTTAGCGGCGAGCCCACGAGAATCTGTGCATCCGAGAATTTTCCTTCCGTTCCGTCGTGCCGGCCAGGCACGCAGCTCACCAGGAGTGCCGGGCGGTTCGGAGCTTCGGTTCGCGGAGACTTGACGAAGCTGCCCCTCAGCGTGAATTGAATCAACCTTCTCTCGCGGTTCGGGTCGTCCTTTTCCGTCCGCCGCCATTGCGTCGCAGCAGATGTTTGCGTCGATGATGAAGACGCAGAGGAAGGATTTTGCTGAGCCGCCGTCACGGACGGAATTGAAACCATCGCCAGCGCGAGCAATGGAAGCAAACGCTCGATTTTCATTTTATGTGTCCTCGGTTAGATTGATGATTGCGGTTCTGGAAGCCTCTCTTTGATCCTACGCTCCGGCCCGACGTGGCCGCAAGCCGGACAATGGCCCAATCCGAATGGAGCGCCAAGCCAAGTTGCGTCCAACGCTAATTCTGTATCTTTTCAAACCGCTTTGGCGCAGGTATAAACTTCCGAAATGAGTGGAGCGATTCGCGTTCGAGAAGAAATTCTTGCGGCGATTTGCGAACACGCCCGCGAGACGCCGCGAAAGGAATGCTGTGGTTTGCTCGCGAGCCGCGATGCGGTGATCACGCGCGCTTTTCCGGCGACGAACGTGGCGCGCGATACCGCCGCATCTTACGAGATCGCGCCGGAAGAACTATTTCGGTTGATGCGCGCGATCCGCGCCGCAGGATTGAAATTCGCGGGCATTTATCATTCGCATCCAAGCGGTTCGAACGAGCCTTCGGCGCGCGATGTCGCTCAAGCCTTTTATCCCGATGCCGCACATTTCATAGTCTCGCCACACGCCGATCTGTCGGACTCTGCTCAACCGCATGGCGTGCGCGCGTTTTCCATTCGCGCGGAAAAAGTTGAGGAGCTGCAGCTGGAGATTTTATAGAACCTTCAAGACCACGGCTGTAATGTCGTCGTGCTGGCCGGAGCCGTTCGAGAACTTGCGCACGCTTTCGAAGAGGGTAACAAGCGAATCGTCCGCGCAGTTTTTGCCGCACGTTTGCCACAGATCGGCAAGTTCGGCGGCGCTCCAGAAAGCGTCTTCGGAATTTTGCAACTCGTGAAGCCCATCGGTGGCAAACAGCACGGAATCTCCCGGTAAAAGCTGAACCGAATGCTGCTCGTAAGTGGTTCCTGCAAACATTGCCGAAGGCAATCCACCTGGGCCTAGTTCTGAACAACCCGCGGTCGAAGCTATGAGTGGGTACGGTAAGCCAGCGTTTGCAATCGTAAGCAATAAAGATTTCGGGTCGAACGTGGCATAAAGAGTCGCGCAATATCGGCCCGCCACGGGACGGACCATCAAGCGCCGGTTCAGCAATTCGAGCACCGCCGCGGCGTCCACGCCCGATTTGTGAATTCCGCGGAGTGCGCCCATCACCAGCGCCGCGTACATCGCGGCAGAGAGTCCCTTGCCCGAAACGTCGCCCACGTAGAGACCAGCGCGCCCATCCGGAAGGTTAAAGAAATCCGCGAAGTCGCCGCCGACTTCCGCATACGGGGAGAAATTGTAGGAAATTTCAAACGATGAGCCGCGCAGCGAGCCTGTCGGCAAAAGAGATTGCTGAATCAGACGAGCTTCGTCTTTTTCGCTCTCCCAGTGATCTTGAGAGAATGGGCGTTCCACCGCTGCACTCGGTCCCATCTCGAGAGTCGCCCCAGACCGGGCCGCATGCGCGCGGGCCACATCCCAATTGGGGGCCGCAATGAATTTGCCTGAACTGCGACGAGAATAGGTTGAGCTCCAGGCGAAGTAAAGCGTTTACGGGCGCTGCGTGCCAGAAATGAGAACGGTTCCATTGTGAATTGTTCCAAGTTGGGCGCCGGGTCAGGGATTGGCGCTATAGCTTTGGTGTGCTGCTTCGGAGTCCGCGGCCTGAAGGCGGCGCGCGTAGAGAGGGAATTTCGCGGCGACTGCGGCCACTTCGGCGCGTACGCGCTGCTCGATGGCGGTGTCGCCCAGATGCGTAAGGACATCGGCGATCCACGCGGCAATTTTTTCCATTTCCGGTTCGCGCATGCCGCGCGTAGTTACCGCCGGAGTTCCAACGCGGATGCCGCCCGCTTTCATCGGCGGAAGGGGATCGAAGGGAATTGCATTCTTGTTTACGGTCATGCCGGAGCGCTCGAGAGCGAGTTCGGCGTCGCGCCCGGTGATTCCGCGAGAGTGCATATCGACGAGGAAGAGATGGTTGTCCGTGCCGCCGGTGACGATTCGAAAGCCGCGCTGGGCAAGAGCCGCGGCGAGCGCACGGGCGTTCGTAACCACCTGCTGCTGATAGCCCCGGAACTCCGGCTCGGTGGCTTCTTTCAGGCAAACGGCTTTTGCCGCGATGATATGTTCGAGTGGGCCGCCTTGTACTCCCGGGAAGGTGATGCGGTCGAGGTCCTTCGCGTATTTCTCGCGGCTTAGGACCAAGCCGCCGCGTGGGCCGCGCAGCGTTTTATGCGTTGTCGTCGAGACGAAATCGGCGTGCGGCACAGGGCTGGGGTGAATTCCGGCGGCGACAAGTCCGGCGATGTGCGCCATGTCGACGAAGAAAAGAGCGCCGCAGGACTGGGAGATTTTTGCGATGCGCGGAAAATCAATCACCCGCGCGTAGGCACTTGCGCCGGCGACGATCATTTTCGGCTGATGCTCGCGCGCCAGGCGCTCGATTTCGTCGTAGTCGATCGTCTCGGTATCTTTGTTCACGCCGTAGGCGATGAACTTGTAGGTCTTGCCGGAAAAATTCAGAGGATGCCCGTGCGTCAAATGGCCGCCGTGCGCCAAGTTCATTCCGAGGACGATGGCGCCCGGCTCGAGCACCGTCATGTAAACGGAAATATTCGCTTGCGTGCCGGAATGCGATTGGACGTTGGCGTGTTCGGCGCCGAATAGCGCTTTGGCGCGTTCGATTGCGAGGCGCTCGACGCGGTCGACGTTCTCGCAGCCACCGTAGTATCGCTTGCCCGGATAGCCTTCGGCGTACTTGTTCGTGAAAACGGAGCCCATGGCTTCGAGCACCGCCTCGGAGACGAAATTCTCCGAGGCGATCAGCTCGAGGCCGGTGGCCTGACGGCGAACTTCGTCGCGCAGAGCTTCGGCGACCTCGGGATCGGTTTCCTCGAGCGTCCGGCTCATGCGCTTCAGTTCTGGCGTTTCGTTAGGCATGATCCCGCTCAAACGGCTTGGGTAAATTGTTGTTTTTTTCGCTATTAGACTCTCGTGTAGCCTTTTGTTTGCAATAAGTTAGGGAGGATTCTAATCGCGGGATTTCGCCATTAGGAATCGTGGGTCCAGATTGTGCGGAGCCGGGTGTCGCGACAGGACGAGCGCCCAGCAATGCCAGCGCGCCGGCACTTATGGGCGTACCAGTGTGCCAAGATTGCGGTTCGATCTCCATCGCCACCGTCATCACTTTTTCGATCTCCTACGTGAAGCCAACGACCGCTTGCTGGCTCCAGACTGCGAAAATCTAACTTGCCCAATTTAGCCTAGCACAAATCAGGGTCGCTTGTCCTCAAGCTTGGTGTTAGAAATATTCCATGTTTGCAAAAAAAGCCGGATCAGGCGCGGGCCGCCTGGGAGACGGCGAAGCTGTCTTCGAGCATCTGAAAGCGGACAATTTCACCATTGGCGACGGTGAGGATGATCGCGAAGTCTGTGCTGATGATTTTGGCGGTGCGCTTGACTTTGGACACGAGGGAGCCAAGTATCACGGCTCGATCGTCGTTGGCGAGGATGTCGCGGACCTCGAAGCTGATCCGCTCGAGCATGGCGCGCGAGTCATTGACGAAATCGGTGACGGCGGCCCTGCCTGACTTTCTTCCGATCCAGGGTAGAGCGCCGGTATCTCCGGCGATTTCCCACTCCATATTCTTGCTGAACAGCTTGGCGATTTCTGCCGGTTCGGCGCCGGTGCCCATGCAGCGCAGAAATTCTCGCGCGAGGTGAAGAGTATCGTTCTGAGTCATGCGTTTACGCCAGGACCCGGTTCTTAGCCGGCGTGCCTATCTCCAAGGCGTCTTCAAACGACGGCGATCTTACTTACCTTGAATCGAGATCAGCTCGACTTCAAAGATGAGGGTGGCGTTGGGGCCAATGTCGCCGCCCGCGCCGTTCGCACCGTAGGCGAGATCCGACGGAATGAAAAGCTGCCACTTGGAACCGACGGGCATGAGCTGAAGCGCCTCGGTCCAGCCCTTGATCACTCGCCCAACCGGGAATGTCGTGGGTTGGCCCCGCTTGTAAGAGCTGTCGAATTCCGTGCCGTTTAGGAGCGTGCCCCTATAATTGCAAATCACGGAATCACTGATGGTGGGTTTGGGTCCGGTTCCCGCCGTCAAAATCTTGTACTGAAGGCCGCTCGGCAATGTGACGACACCTTCTTTCGACTTGTTGGCTGCCAGAAAAGCATCGCCCGCCTGTTTATTCGCACCGCCGGCTACTTGCATTTTGTCCTCCTGTTTTTTTCGGACTTCGGCCTGGAGCGCGGTCATCGCGGCCTTTGCTTCGTCGTCTGTGAGAAGCGTCTTGCCACCTGCGAGCACGTCTTTCAAGCCACGCGCCACAATATTAGCGTCAACGTCCACGGAGGCTCGGTGCAGGCTCTCGCCCATGTTCATGCCGATCGCGTAACTGGCCTTGTCTCTGTCCGTTTTGAGAACCGATGAATCGTCGCCCGAAGCGGGGTTGGCGGAGGATTGCGCAGGTTTTGACGCGGCCGTCGAGAAAGGATTTGACGCCGGAGAGTGCAGCTTCCTAGCGCTCGCGGCCAAGATTAAGCCCGCTGCCAAAATCGTTACAGCTATGGCGAATGTTTTTTTCATGGAAGTATCTTCGCACTGGTCGCACGAATTCGCAAATTGGTGCAATCCTCCTTGTGAACTCAACTCACAAAATTCCAACCGAAGAAGGTAGGGCATGCGGATTGCGTAAACGATGTTGGTGGGATTGGATGTTAGAATTTCGCGTTGGCCCCCTGGGAGGCGAATATGGCTCGACGGCACGCTAAGTATTTGATTGTTGGAGCGGCAATCGCGATTGTTTTGGTGGCTGCGGTGGTGTTGATTGATGCTGGCATTTTGCTTGCGGCCGCGCACACAAGCGGCGCGAAAGCGGACGGGCTTAATCCGGCTGCTATCGCTTACAAATTGCCAGAGCAGATTCAGTGGAAGGACGATCCTATCGGCGCGAAGATGGCGGTTCTCGAAGGCGATCCTTCGAAGCCGGGACTTTACGTGGTGCTGGTGAAGTGGAGTCCGAATCACATGAGCCATCCTCATTTTCATCCTAACGACCGATTCATTATCGTGATTTCGGGAACGTGGTGGGTGGGAACGGGCGCGAAATTCGATCCGGAGAGCACGGTACCGCTGCCTGCTGGGACGTTTGTGACGCATTTTGGGAAGCAGATCCATTATGATGGCGCAAAGGATGGCGAGACTGTCCTCGAGATTGTGGGCGAAGGACCAGCGACGGCTACGCCGGCTGAAGTTAAATAAGGCTATGAGCAGCTCTTTGTCGCGCCGGACGGGGGAGAGGAGTGCCCCGGGGGCTAAAGCCCATTTTGAGACGGAACTCGTTTCCGCTGGACTAAAGTCCAGCTTCCCCCTACTGAAGTAGGAGCCTCCCACCTGGAATACCAAATTTGTTTACGCTTCCTCTTCGCCCTACAACGGGCGACACACCGAAACTTTTGCGAATCGCGCGGGTTTAATTCGATATGGCTGGCATCCGCGGTGGACTGCTGCCAGCCCATTGATTCGCACTTTATTCGCACACGATTATTATCAGGAGGATTTTAAAATGCGCGCAATTCGATTCATATCGTTGCTGTTGTTATCCGCATTTGCTTCGGTGCTTGCGCTTCCCGGAGCGTCCCCGGCACAGGTGGTTGTCGGCGTAGCGATTCACGTTGCGCCGCCGGCGCTGCCAGTATACGAGCAACCTGTTTGCCCGCACGCCGGCTTTATGTGGACGCCCGGCTACTGGGCGTATGGCGAGGCTGGCTACTACTGGGTGCCAGGAACCTGGGTGGCGGCGCCGCGGGTTGGATTTCTGTGGACACCCGGTTATTGGGCCTGGGGCGGAGGCGTCTATATGTGGCACGGCGGATATTGGGGACCGCACATTGGATTTTATGGCGGCGTGAACTACGGGTTTGGCTACGGCGGCGTGGGATTTGTGGGCGGACGCTGGAACGGAGGAGTTTTCGCTTACAACAGCGCGGTGATGCATGTAAATACCACGGTGATCCACAACACGTACGTGGACCGAACGGTGGTCAACAACACGACGGTGAATCGTACAAGTTTTAACGGCGGCGAAGGCGGCGTTAAGGCAGAGCCAACCGCTGCGGAGCGGTCTGCCGAACATGAAGAGCACACCGCGGCTACGCACGAACAGTCGGAGCATGAGCACGCTGCTAGCACGAACACCTCACTTCGGGCGTCTGAGAACCACGGGCAGCCGGCCGTGGCAGCGACGTCGAAAGCCGGGGACTTCAGCGCGAAAAATGCGACAGCGGCGAAGCCGGCGGCGCATAGCAACAGCGCAAACTCGGCGAATGGAAAGAGTTCAGGGAATGGCGGGGCACACGCGTCATCGGCTTCGAAGAACGATGCTGCGGGCGGAGCGAGCAAGAACGCCGCCAATGGCGGAACGAAAAACGCCTCCAACGCTGACGCTTCGAAGGGGAGCAAGCCTGCGGGACAATCGAAGAAAAATGGCGGTCGCGCGGGCGGCAAGAGTAAATCAGCCCATGGCGGCGGACAAAAAGAAAGTGGAGGAAAGCCACAAAGATAAATAGCCAGGGACGAGCGGTCTGGAGATTCGGAACAGGGCGGGGAGCGGGCAACGATACCGCTCCCCGTCGAGAAAGTGAAATGCTAGTTCTTGTGAAGAATCTTACCGAGCACTGTGTGCGGGCCGCCGTAAACAAACTCGAGCAGAACGTTCTTGCCGGCTTCGGTGGCCAGGTTGTAGTTGCCCATGCGGAAACCGTCTGAGGCGTTGTAGCGCGCGGGGTACCATCCGAGCGCCGCCGTCATCGAGCCCGCATACGGAGCGGCAATGGCGGGAAACGAGATAAAATAGTGGCCGTCGTCACCGCGGCGAGATAAGACGGTTGAGGTGATTGCGTGCCCCAGGCGCGGAAAGAAGCCGCTGCACTCGCAGCGATAATAGATGGTGTCCTCGTGGAGGACCTCCGCTAGCGTGTAGCGCGTGGTGGTGGTGACCAGCGCGATTCCAAAGGTGGAGGCCACTCGCTGCCCGTAGCCCTGCATACCCTGTCCCCATTCCGGCGGGCTGTTGGTCGCTTGCGTGACTCCTCCTCCGATGGCAGCTTCGCCAAACGCGTATGGGCCGAACGAGTCGAAAAGATAGTTATGGAATTTCTGGCGTTCTGTCGGGCGGACGTACGTGGTGCCGGGAGTCGCGTGTTTCGCCGTCGAAGAATGTGAAGGTGCAGCGGTCGTGTCAGTGGAAGCTGAACCACTGGCAGATTGCGCTGAGGCCGGCGACGGAAGCACAGCGAGTCCGAGAATCAGAGCAAAGGCAAGCACCAAACGGGGCGAATTCATCTTATTTTCTCCCTTGGACTTCAACGCACAAGCAACAATTGCGGCAGACAGCCTACACCGAATCACGCAATTGTTCACGCAAAAAGCGTCCTTTACCACTTGGTTGACTTCGACTCGCGGCTCCCATAACCTTACTCGTTTACGGCGCCGTTCGCGGCGCAAGTGTACGCGCGGCGAATTGAAAGCGAGCGCGGAAAAGAGCTCAACACGTTATGGCGGAACAGAAGCTTCCCACGCGAACTGAAGATTACTCGGAGTGGTACAACCAGGTAGTGCTGCGCGCGGAAATGGCGGACTACGCGCCGGTGCGCGGCTGCATGATCGTGCGTCCGTATGGGTGGGCGCTGTGGGAGAACATCACGGCGCAACTGGACCGGCGGTTTAAAGCTACCGGTCATCTGAACGCGGCCTTTCCTTTGTTGATCCCGCGGAGCTTTATCGACAAGGAAAAATCGCACGTGGCGGGATTTTCGCCGGAGCTGGCGGTGGTGACGCACGGAGGCGGCGAAAAACTGGAGGAGCCGCTGGTGATCCGGCCGACTTCGGAGACGATTATCGGGCACGCGTATGCGAAATGGATTCAGTCGTACCGCGACCTGCCGGTGCTGATCAATCAATGGAACAGCGTGGTGCGCTGGGAGCTGCGGACTAAACTTTTTTTGCGCACGCTGGAGTTTTTCTGGCAGGAAGGGCACACAGCGCACGCCACGGCCGAGGAAGCTGATTTCGAAACGCGGCAAATGGCGAACGTGTATGCCGACTTCGCGGTGAAAGAAGCCGCCATCCCGGTGATCGTCGGACGTAAGTCGGAATCGGAAAAGTTCGCCGGCGCGGACGTGACCTACTCTCTCGAAGCGATGATGGGCGACGGTAAGGCGCTCCAATTCTGCACTTCGCACAATCTGGGCCAGAATTTCGCGAAGGCATTCGAGATTAAGTACCTTGATAAGACGGGTGTGCAGCAGCATTGCTGGACAACGTCGTGGGGCCTTTCGACGCGCACCGTGGGCGCGATCATCATGGTCCACGGCGACGATCAGGGATTGATTCTGCCGCCGCACCTTGCGCCATTTCAAATCGTGATCGTGCCGATTTATAAGACCGATGAGGAAAAAGCGAGCGTGCTGGAGAACGCTCGTAAGTTGCGCGCCGAGTTGGTGGATGCGGGCATACGCGTGAAGATGGACGAGCGCGAAGGCGCGAGCCCCGGGTTCAAGTTCAACGACTGGGAAATGCGCGGCGTGCCGCTGCGGATGGAACTAGGGCCGAAAGATGTGGCGAAAGCTTCCGTGGTGCTCGCGCGCCGCGACCGGCCGGGTAAGGAAGGAAAGTCGTTCGTGCCGCAGCAGGGAATTGGCGCGGCCGTGGCGCAGATGCTCGAAGAGATTCAGAAGGCGCTCTTCGAGCGCGCGCTTGCCTTTCGCAAGTCCAAGACGGCCGAGCCGGCGGATTACGCCGAGTTCAAGACGGCAGTCGAGACGGGCTTCGCGTTTTCATGGTGGTGCGGCAGCGGCGACTGCGAAGCAAAGATTAAGGAAGAGACGAAGGCCACGATGCGGTGCATCCCGCTCGAACAACCGGGCGGGTCGGGTAAATGCATCTACTGCGGCCAGCCCGCCAAAGAGAAAGCGATTTTCGCCCGAGCCTACTAAGTCTTCGCCGACCGAGAACTCCAGTGGGGTTCGCAGTTT
>Ga0210394_10001870_pt1 | contig 31298 bp, 27 predicted proteins | sample IncBWC12MmetaG_FD_160121 | JGI IMG/M metagenome (GOLD analysis project Ga0210394, IMG submission 160121) | Forest soil microbial communities from Barre Woods Harvard Forest LTER site, Petersham, Massachusetts, United States - Inc-BW-C-12-M | ecosystem: Environmental > Terrestrial > Soil >... | reverse complement strand
CGCCAATGTAGGTGCGCCGGTGCCCGCGAATTTCAGCTTCATCATGCACGCCGCCCAGTGAAAGCCGCACGAACTTCCGACCCATAGCGCGGGCGATGGACTTCCCCAGCGAGGTCTTGCCCACGCCCGGAGGCCCGACGAAACAGAGAATCGGTCCTTTCATTCCCGGCTTCAAGCGCCGCACCGAGAGGTAATCCAGAATGCGGTCCTTCACCTTCTGCAAATCGTAGTGATCGGCGTCCAAAATCTCCTTTGCCTTCGGGATGTCCACTTCGACGCCGGAGGTCTTGGCCCACGGCAGCACCGCCAGCCACTCAATGTAATTGCGCGTAACTGAATAATCGGCCGCCATGGGCGACATGCGGGAAAGCCGGCCCAATTCCTTCAAAGCCTCCTTCTTTACCTCATCCGGCATCCCCGCCGCTTCGATTTTCTGCCGCAGTTCTTCTGTATCCCGCGCGCCCTCGTCCTGCTCCCCTAGTTCTTTCTGGATGGCCTTCATCTGTTCGCGCAGATAATACTCGCGCTGCGTCTGCTGCACTCGATCCTGCACTTCCGATTGAATCTTGTTGCGCAGTTGCTGGACTTCGAGCTCTTTGGCCAAGTGTTGGTTGATCTTCTCCAGCCGCACGCGGACATCCGTGGTCTCCAGCGTGTCCTGCTTGTCCGCGGTGGAGAGCGATGGCAGCGATGAGGCAATGAAATCCACCAGCCGGCCCGGTTCGTCAATATTCATGGCCACGGTGGAGAGTTCGTCCGACAGCGTTGGCGACCCCGCGACAATTTGCTGGAAAAGCGTCAAAACATTGCGCTGCAACGCCTCGACTTCGGAACTCTTCGGCGGAATGGCTTCCGGAACCGATTCCACTCGTCCGCGCATGAAGGGCGTAATTTGTACGAACTCCGTCAACCGCACCCGTTCCAGGCCCTCCGCAAACACAAACAGGCTCTGGTTGGGCATCTTGACCACTTTATGCACCACCGCCAGGCTTCCCACGGTGTAAAGGTCGCTGGGTTGCGGGGCATCCACCCGGGCTTCCCGCTGGGCCACCACCACTATGGTCTTGTCTTCTCCCAGGGAATTGATTAGTTGGACAGAGCTTTCCCGGCCCACCGTAAGTGGCAGAACCGCGTGTGGGAACAGCACAGTGTCCCGCACTGGCAAAATCGGCAGCGCCCGTTCATCCTGCTCATTATTCATGTTATTTGTCGTTTCTTTCCTCGCCAGCTGGGCCATATTCACCTTGAGTGTGGTTTGCTCAAGTTTTGATGATCCGACTCTAGGGAAAGATGCAGCCGCCCCCTCGAAGTCGCCTCTTAGGCTGTTGGATTCTAAACCTTTAATCGGCCATTTGCAGTAACCCAAAAGTGTTGGCCTAAAAGATTATCCCGACCCCAACTCCAATTCGGGCCTTCCGGCCCCGCTGTCCGCGGCACGGCCCGCTGGCCTTTATCCGCAGGCGCTTCGGATAAGCAAGCTCTTGGCCAGCACTATGGCGTCAACTCCATTCGAATAGTAGTGTGGAACGGCTCTAACGGCGTGGTAGCCATGCCTTTTGTAAAAGGCCAGCGCGGCCTGGTTATCCACAGCAGTTTCCAGAACAACTCCGTGGCAACCTGCAGTTCGCAACCGGTTTTCACCCGCCGCCAGCAGTCTCGATCCAACTCCCAAACGGCGCGCTTCTGGCAACACATCAATGCTGATGATGTGCCCAATCCCCCGGCGGTTCAGATCGGAGACGATAAACCCAAGAATCCCCGAGTTCGCCGGATCTGCTGGTACAGCCTGCCCTGGCAGCATCTTTTCCCAAGATGGGATTCCAGCCCGAACGGCGGCTGTTTCCGCAACGAAAGTGGACGATCCCCGTCTGCGGATGTATGTAGCAAGTTCCAGCCGGGAGTACGCTATCCCCGGCACGAAGCACTCCTGATCAATCCGCCACAGCGTGTCAAAGTCTTCGCGCCGGAAACCTCTTAACTTGATTTCCACCGCGTTATTGTAGCTCCATCGCTTTAGCTAGGGCTCGGCTAGGAACTCGTATTCGTCGATGACAGCAGCCACCGCGACTTTGCCGTCGGTGGCGGCTTCATCTACTCGCACCACTTTGCCTTTGCAGCGGACGCGGATGCTTTCGGTCAGGGTGATCTCGGGCGGCAGCGTGAGCGTGAACTCGATGGGCGATCCGGCAGCGATGGCGGAATCCACGTAAAAACAGATGCCGCGGGCGCTGACATCACGGGTTTGCGCCGACCTTTCCTGCCCACCGTTATCGGCGTAAGAGACGGATACGGGAAGCCGTAAGGCAAACCGGCGGGTTGCACGATTGTCCTGCTGGGGCTCGGCCATGAATCCTCCGGTAAGGTTCTGTAAGCATGGGCTTTTGGCAGGTGTCGTGTCAAGGCTATCTGTGGGCTGGAAGGTTCGGCGGCAGCCTCTACGGTAAGCTAAGAGGCAGGCGTTCCCGGTATGGTCTTTGTTTTGGATAATTACGACTCTTTTACCTACAACCTGGTGCAGTATCTGGGGGAGCTGGGAGCGGAGGTCGTGGTGTGCCGCAACGATCAGATAACCGTGGATCAGATCGAAGCCCTGAGACCGGAGCGCATCGTGGTTTCGCCGGGGCCGTGCACTCCGCAGGATGCGGGGATCAGTATTGAGCTGATCCAGTATTTTGAGGGCAAGGTTCCGGTACTGGGAGTTTGTCTGGGGCATCAGGCGATGGCGGCGGCTTTCGGCGGCCAGGTGGTGCGGGCGGCGTACCTGATGCACGGAAAGACTAGCCAAATCCAACACGATGGCCGGACGATTTTCCGCGGACTTCCTTTACCGATGACGGCCACGCGCTATCACTCGCTGATTGTGCAGGAGGATGATCTGCCGGCGGAACTCGAAATCAGTGCCTGGACGACGGAAAAGGATGGCTCACGAGTAATCATGGGGTTGCGGCACCGGAAATTTGCGCTGGAGGGCGTACAATTCCATCCAGAAAGCGTGCTGACGGTGGGCGGGAAGGCTCTGATCAGAAATTTTCTGGCGGTGGAGGGTTAAGGAGAGTACTTGTCGAAGCCGCCAGAAGTTACTTCAGCTTGTTCCGAATCGAAATATGAGCTGGAAGTCGTTTCTCGAAGATGCACGCCAGATCCCCTTCGGCAGGCTCAGGGCAGGCTCTCGCCCCGCTGGTGAAAGCGCGCGGGCTCTTTGGGATGACTCCCCTTGGAGAAGATCAGGCTAAATATGACGCGAAAGCTCTCCCACTACGACGGTTCCGGACGCGCCACGATGGTGGACGTCTCCGGCAAGACGGCGACGAAACGCGAAGCCGAGGCTAGCGCGTTCGTTGCGGTCAAGCCGTCGGTCCTCAAGGCGCTGCCGAAAAACCCCAAAGGGGATCCGCTGGAAGTGGCGCGGCTGGCAGGAATCATGGCCGCCAAGAGAACTGCCGATCTGATTCCCATGTGTCATCCGCTGCCGCTGACGCACGTTGATGTGAGCCTGCGGCTGTGCAAGAATGGCGTCGCCATTACCTCCACAGTTACGACCACGGCCGCAACCGGTGTCGAGATGGAAGCGTTGGTGGCGGCCAGTGTCGCGGCGCTCACCGTGTACGATATGTGTAAGGCTCTCGATAAAGGCATCGAGATCCGCGAAGTGGCGCTCGAGCGGAAATCCGGGGGAAAGAGCGGCGATTACATCCGCGTGCGAAAAAAGAAATAGCGGTGCCATGAGCAATAACGTCAAAGTTCTGCTGGTGGATGATAATCCGATGGTGTTGCAGATGCTGCGCAAGGCGCTCACTTCGCTGGCTCTGGTGACCACCGCAAACGATGCGGCGGACGCCTTGCGGAGGGCGGCGGACGATCCTCCAGACCTGCTCGTGAGCGACTTTCGCATGCCGGAGATGGACGGCCGCCAGTTGGCGGAAAAACTGAAAAGCCGCTCCAAGACGGCGGGCGTCGCGGTGGTTCTGCTGGCGACCAAGGCGGATATTTCCGAAAGGTTGAGCGCGCACGATCCCCCGGTGGATGATTTTGTCGAGAAGCCGTTTTTTCTGAAAGAAGCGACCCAGCGCATCAAGCGGGTGATTGACAAGATTGCGCTCGAAAAAATGGCCAGGGCGGCGGCATCGGATGGAGTGCTGCGCGGCAGTCTCCTGCAGATGAATGTCATTGATCTGGTGCAATCCCTCGAAATGGGCCGCAAGAGCTGTGCGCTTACGCTCACCAACACAGACGAAAAATGCGAGATGTTTTTCCGCGAGGGCCAGGTCACGCACGCCGCTTACGGCTCGCTGACCGGTGACCCAGCCGTGTTCAAGGTGTTACGCTGGACCGACGGCCAGTTTCAGGTCAATTTTGACGGCAAAACCAGCAAGCAGAGCACAACATTGAATACGCAGGGGCTGCTGATGGAAGGCTTGCGGCTGCTGGACGAATCCGCACGAGATGGTGAGCAGGCTGCGACGGAGGAGGAAGACGATGTCCTCCTCGACTCGTGAGAGCCTGGTTCCGCAGAGTATGACGGCTGCGGTGCTGACAGTTAGTGATTCCTGCGCGCGCGGAGAACGACACGATCTTTCCGGTCCCGCGGTCGCGGAACTCCTCACAAGGAACAGTTTTTCCGTTATCGCAACCAACATTGTCCCGGACGAACTGCCGGCGATTCAGCGCGCGCTTGTTCGCATGTGCGAGAAAGCTCAGCTTGTGGTCACCACGGGTGGGACTGGAATTGCCGAGCGCGATATCACTCCGGAAGCTACGAGCGCCGTTTGCAGCCGGGTGCTGGACGGCGTGGCCGAGCGCATGCGTTGCGAGGGCGCGAAGAACACGCGGTTGGCGGCATTGAGCCGTGGCATCTGCGGAGTGCGCGGAAGATCAATTATCTTGAACTTGCCGGGTAGTCCCAAAGGCGCAGTGGAATCGCTGCAGGCAGTCGTTGATCTGTTGCCCCATGCGTTGCAGTTACTGGCGGGGAAAACAGAGCACGTGTGAATCGTTTCCGCTCTCGGCGAGGTTCCCTTTCGCGTACACTTTTAATCTCACACTTTGAAGACTCTCAAGCACATTCTTTCCCGTTACACCGCATTTTTGTGGGCATGGCTGAAACCCCTCGGGCCATGGGGAGTGCTGCTCGCGGGCGGCCTGGATGGCGGCTTTATCGGCCTTCCCATTGACGCCGTGGTAGCCGGCTACGTTTATCAGGACCCGGGGCGCTCTCTACTGTATGTATTCCTGGCCTCCGCGGGATCGGCTTTGGGCAGCATTGTGATTTACGTGATCGGATATGTCGGCGAGGAGGAGTTGCTCCGTAAGCGCATTCCGCCAGAACGCTTCGAAAAGATGCACGCGGCGTTTGACAAGCATCCTTTCTGGAGCCTGATGTTCCCCGCTATGCTTCCTCCGCCAACGCCGTTCAAACTTTTTGTGCTGGCCGCGGCTGTCTCGGAGATGAGCTTTGCGCGCTTTCTGCTGGCGATTTTCTTCGGACGCATGGTGCGCTTCGGCGTGCTGGCAGTGTTGGTCATCAAATTTGGGCCGGATGTAGTGCGGCTAACCGGGCAGTTGGTACGCCAGCACTATTATCTGGTGCTGGCGATCATTGGTATAGGAGTGGCAGTTTGGCTGGCGCGGAAGCGGAGCGCAGCGAAAAACCTGAGCGCGAAGAGTTCGGTGTGATCTCCGCGCTTAGGCTGAGGCCGTGCGATCCCGCCCGAAGCTTTCCGCCAAAGCATGCAGAGCCACCGGCGTGGCAAACATCGCCGAGGTAAAGAGCAGGTCGCCTGCTAGCGCGTTGCGGAAGAATGGCAGGGCGGCGGTGTAGGACATCATCAAGCCGCTTACATTCTTTGGATACATGTTCTGGCAGGCCCACACCGCGAAGTTACTAAACAGGAAAAACGAAACTGAACTGGCAAGGGCGGCTCCGATGACGCGAACCGGTTTGCTGTTGGCGCGCAGATTAGTTCCCAGCCACAGAATGGCTGCGTACCAGGCCCAGGTAACGAGGTGATCCCAGGAGAACGGGTAGGTATAGACCAGCTTGGTCAAGATGACATCCGACGCCGCAAGCAGGACGAACGGAACCCAGAGCTGGCGGCGCGATCCGCGCGCGCCAAAGAAAAGCAGCGATGCGGCCACCGGCGTGAACATCCAGGGATGCGGCATGAAGCGAACGGCCAAGGCTAAGAGCACGAACAGGTAAGCCAGCATAATCACCTCAAAGAATGATTGTGGCGTGTGAAGACGGGAACGTCAAGCGGGAGGACGCTTTAGGGGGTGAGCTTGAACACCGTGCCATACGCGTATGTCCCCCCATCCTGCGTTGTGCCGTACAGATTGCCCTGTCCATCCCTCAATAGACCAGCAAGTGGAAGACCTCCGCTCGTTCCACCGGTGAAACTGTAGTGTCCCGTGAGATTGCCGGATTGGTCGAGCCGGAACATCGTCCCTTCATCAAAAGCGCCGTCCGCCTCCGCAGTACCGTATAAATTGCCTGCGGGATCAAGGATCAGACCGGCGTTCGGTATGGCCCCATACTTACCGCGGTTCCCACCGCCCGCGAAGGCATACAAAGTCGTCTCAACACCCGAGGGATCAATCTTGAATACGGTTCCGCACCCGGTTAATATTCCCACGATGCACGATAGGTCGCCTCCTGCCGATGTCGTGCCGTAAAGATTGCCCGTTGCGTCCCGAGTTAATCCGTAACCCCCGCTGCCGGGGAGAGCCCCGTCGGCCTCGCCAGTAAAACGGTACAGAACGCTTTCGACTCCGGACGGATTCAACTCAAAGACGGCCCCACACCCCTCGGAACCATATGGGCTATTACATGACGCATCGCCGCCCACGAATGTCGTGCCGTACAGGTTTCCATCGTCGTCCCGGATCAGGCCAGCCTCAGGGTTTGACGCATCCGGAGGCTCCGCGAAGGCGTACAGCACGGTCTCGTTTCCGCTGGAGTCCACTTTGAAAATAGTCCCGCAACCAAAATCGAAATAGCATTTAGGGCTGCCGCCTGCGGTCGTGACCCCATATAGGTTGCCGGCGGCGTCACGAACCAACCCGCCGATGGGCTGGTACCCGTCCGTTCCGCCCTTAAAGCTGTACAGCACCGTCTCTATCCCAGCGGGGCTAAGTTTAAAGACAGTTCCGCATTGGCTGCATCCTTCACCGCCGCCATTTGTAACGCCATACAAATTACCCGCCGCGTCTCGAATCACATTTCCCGCCGGCCAGGCGCCGTCCGGCGATCCATGAAAACTGTAGAGGACGGTTTCGTTGCCCAAGGAGTCTATTTTGAAAACGGTCCCGCAACCCGTTCCGGAGTCGCACGTGGTGTCGCCGCCAAAAGACGTTGTTCCATAAAGGTTACCGGCTGCATCTTGAATCAGTCCGGTCCGCGGAGTCCCACCGTCAGCAGTTCCATAGGCGAAGCTATGAAGTATGGTGATAGTTTGCGCGTGAGCACTCAATATCGAAGCGACGACAAGCGAGAGTGCTAGACAGGCAGCGTCGAATCTTGTCCTCAACAGGGACGACCAAGCAAGTTTCATCACAACCACTCCTTATTCGCGATTCCGTCGGTCTGCGTACACACAGGGGTCGCTCAGCATCACGGAGTATTCGCCCAGACGGTGCACTTGTCAAGACGCAAAGTCTTGCATACACTCCATGCCTAATGGGGTTGCTGGCGCTCAATCCGCGGGCTTGCGATCGCGGAAGCCGAAGTGTTCGACTACGACGTTCAGATTGCGATCCAGTTCGACGCTGCACGAGAGAGTGTTTCGACCGATTCGCTCGGGATATTCGTACCGCAGGTCTTTGAAGCGAACCAGATATCCGGACGGAAGCTGCTCGGTTTCGGTGATGGGATATTGCGCCCAGCTCAAATAGGCTCGCCCGAGATAAGAATTCTTCGCGGCCAGCGTCACCGGAGTTTCCTCCGGCTTGTAGTGGATTCGCATGTCACCTTCAGTATCAACGTCGGGAACGGCGGAATCCACCGGCATCACCGCGAAAAAGTTTTGCGTCTCCACCACTCCAGACCAGCGAAAAGGATTCCACCAATAAGGATAGGCCGAGGCGCGAGTGGGATCGGCGCCTTCATACATGCGGGCTTCGAGAGCGTTGACGGCGCGGCGGTGTTCGTAATCGCGGACGCCCCAAAGGGCGACTACGCCAGCCAGCGCCAGAGTTGCGGCGAGCCGTCCCTTCGGACCTTTACGGCGCACGCCGACTTCTTCATTGATTAAGGCGAACAGGCTGGGCAGAACCAGTCCCGCGACCAGCAGGAGCAAAATAACCGGCTCGACAATGAAAACAATATCCCAGGAATACCATTTTTCGGAAAACGGCCAGAAGGGGCGCACTCCATAATTATTAGTGAAGTCGAGCAGGATGTGGGTCAATCCGGCGAGATAGGCGAAGCCAAACAGCAAGCCCCAGCGCGGGGGAAGATTGGGATCTTTGATCTTGCGTCCGCGCAGGCGCCAGATGAGATACATGAAGCCGACCACGACGGCTTCGACCAGCACCAGGCCGAGAAAAGAATGGGTGAAGCCGCGATGATGAGCAAAGCCGAACACCGGACCTTTGAAATCGCCGAAGACATCGAGGTCGGGCGCTTCCGCGGCCAGCGTGGTGGTGGCAGTGGCCAGAGCGGTCTTGCGATTCAGCCCGGCGCGTCCCAGGCATGCGCCGGTGAGGAAGTGAGTGATGGGTTCCACGGTTGCGCGATCTCCTGCGGTGTTGGGTCGAAGAAATTTAGATGTGACACCAGTAGTGGGTGATGCAAACTCGTTGCAGGCAGACAGTTACCTACGAGGCATCAGAATATTAAGCGCGTTGGGTACAACGGTTATTGTTGCCGGAAGCGTTCCCAACAGTTCGCCGTCGGCTTCGACGTAAATGCGACGCGGCTCCGCCGCATGCAGCGCCCGGCAAACTACGTGGGAGGTGTGCAGGAGTTCAATGCCGGGCACTTGCGCTTTGGCCGCGAACATTCCCCGCATCACATAAAGAAGATAAGCGAGCCGGCTGCGGGTGCGGAAGAGCACCAGGCGCAGATCGTCGCGCTCAAGCGACGCTCCCGGCGCGAGCTGGCGCAGCACGCCGCCGAAATGGCGAATCCGAACCGCGAGTAATTGTGAAACTTCAACCCGCCGGGGTGGCTCCTCGTTCTCTTGTGAGATTTCTACCTCGAAATTCTGCATAGGGTGCGTCAGCCACAATTGCGTTGCCTTGGCGTAATAGGAGGCCATGCCCAGGCGGCGCTTGGCCGATGCATTTAACCTGTAGAACAAATGCGCGTCCACGCCCACGCCCGCGGTGACCGTGAAGTAGTGCGAGGCCGGTGAGGCAGCGCCATCCTGATATTCGATCTTTCCAACCGTGATCCGGCGGGGTTCAGCTGTCAAAGCGGCACGGGCGGCGTTCGCAGGGGAAAGCGGCAGGCCGAGATCGTGGGCGAGGGAATTGGCCGTTCCCAGCGGAATGATTCCCAGAGCGGCGCTGCTCCCCACCAGCCCTTGCAGCACGTCATGGATGGTGCCGTCGCCACCACAGGCGAAGATGACATCGCAACCTCCCTTGATCGCTTCCGTGGCCTGCGATGAAGTGTCGGCCCCGCCGCGGGTGGTCGCCATCGAAACTTCCACCCCGGCGGAACGCAGCACGGAGGCAGCGGATTCGACATCGGCGAGGCGACGGCCCCGGCGGCGTCCGGAGAGCGGGTTATAGAGGAGAATCGCCTGGCGCATGAGTCAGGGGAGATTGTACTCGTCGGGAGATTCAACCTGAAATTCCTCACCACAGAGGACCCCGAGGTACAGGCTTGAATCCTGGGGTTCCCTTCGTGCTCCTTTAGTGTCCTTCGTGGTTAGACTTAGACACAGGTGCGCTTGTAAAACAGGTTGCAATCGTGTTAACGTGCGCCGTCCCGCTAATCTATGGCAACAGAGTTGATCCCCGTAGGTTGATCATTCAAGAGGACCCTAAACATGAGCAATTCGAGCACGACGACTGAAGCTCCCAAGAAGTTCCGGCCTTACGTCCCTGAGAACATGCAGATGCGGGAGTTTACCTTCCGGGCGGTTTTTCTTGGCATGATCATGACCGCGATTCTCGGCGCTGCCAACGCATATCTGGGTCTGCGCGCCGGAATGACCATTGCCGCCACCTACCCCGCAGCCGTCATCGGCATGGCTCTGCTCAAGCTTATGAAGGGGTCTCTGCTGGAAGAAAACATGGCCCGAACCGTCGGTTCCATCGGCGAGTCGGTGGCCGCGGGAGCGGTCTTCACCATTCCAGCTTTCGTCATGGCCGGAATATGGCCCGGACTCACGGGAGACCGGTACTGGCAGTCCGTGGCGCTGATGGTCATCGGCGGATTTCTTGGCATCTTGTTCGTGACGCTGCTGCGGCGCGTCATGGTCGAAGATCCCGAGTTGCCGTTTCCCGAGTCGGTAGCAGCATCTGAAATTCACAAAGCCGGACAACAAGGCAGCAAAGCCGCGAAGCTGCTGTTCGCCAACATGGGTTTTGGCGCGCTGGTTTATTTCCTGGGCGCAGTGAATCTTTTCAGCGCCAGCAATATTTTCCCCATTAAAGTCGGCGCCCTTGGAAAAAAGCTGCTGTTACGCACCGCCACCAAAACCAGTATCCTGCAAACCGCCACCGGAGGCATGACCACCTTCGCGGCCCCAGACATCAGCCCGGCTTATCTCGGCGTGGGATACATCATTGGCCCGCGCCTGGCGGCATTGAATTTTGCCGGCGGCGTGCTGGCCTGGGGCCTGCTCGTCCCACTTTTGACCTACTTGCTCGGCCCGTATCTTCAAGCCCAGATGCCCACTGACCAGGCCGTGAGTTGGACGGTGCTTGCGGGCGCAATTTACTACTCGGTAGTACGCCCGATCGCAGTGGGAGGAATGCTCGTGGGCGCGGGATTCACCCTTTTCCGCATGCGCAAACAGTTGGGCATAGGAATGAAGCGGGCAGTTTCTGATCTGAAGAAATCGGCTGCCGCCCATGAGGCTACAAACCGCACCGAACGCGACTTGAACGCAAAGATGGTTTTTCTGGGAGTGGGCCTGGTGCTGGTCGCGATGATCATTCTTTACCACTACTTCATTTCAGGCGCGGGCAATGTTCCTCCTTCATTGGTGATGGCCGGCGCGGTAGTATCCGCGGTGGTGATGATCGTACTCGGTTTCTTCTTCGCCGCGGTGTCCGGCAACCTGGTCGGCATGATCGGGTCGTCCAACAATCCTGTGTCGGGCCTGACGCTCTGCACCTTGGTGGTAGCCGCATTGCTGATGGTCGCACTCGGCGTTTCGGGCACCGGCGGCGTGGCTGCGGTACTGGGCGTGGCGGCAGTGGTTTGCGTATCTTCGGCGGTCGCCGGCGAGATGCTGCAGGATCTCAAGGTCGGCCACATTCTCGGCGGCACGCCTGCGAAAATGCAGATGGGTGATTTGTTCGGCGTCGTCGTGGCGTCGCTGGTCCTGTTCTTCCCTCTGATGATTCTGGACAAGGCCTACCACTTTGGCAGCGCGGCCCTCCCCGCACCCCAGGCGGGTCTGATGGCCATGTTGGCTCAGGGCATCGTCGGCGGAAACATGGCCTGGCCGCTGGTCATCGTCGGCATTCTCATGGGATTCGCTTTGATCATGATCGAAGTCCGAAGCCCAATGCTTTTTGCCGTCGGAATGTATTTGCCCTTGGGAACGACATTCGCCATTTTTGTCGGCGGCCTTATCCGCTGGGGAACAGATAGACTGCGCGACCGCAGGAAGCTCAACGATGCGCAGAAGGCGCGCGTGGATAATGCCGGAGTGCTCACCGCTTCCGGCTTGATCGCCGGCGAAGCCCTGTGCGGCCTCGTCGTTGCGGCCGTAGTCGGCTCCGGACATGAGATGCCCGCCATCATGCAGTCTCCGCCGTTCATCGCGGCCCTGATCGCGCTTGCCGTGCTCGTAACCGTAATGATCAAAGTGCCGCTCGCCAATGCCGGCAGCCCGGATGAGCCCGCCCCGCCGACGGCGATAATGTAGGCAGAGTTCAGAAGTCACAGTTAGGAGTCGGAAGTCAGTCCAGGATGGAGGCCGATTTATGCATTCTGACTTCTTCCTTCTGCCTTACTCTGTGCGCTCTGTGGTCAGAGCGTTCCATGTCCATAGCTGAAAATATCGCGCTCGTTCGCGAGCGCATCGAAGCTGCCGCGTGTCGCGCCGGACGACGCCCCGAAGATCTCGCGCTCATGGCCGTGAGCAAGAGCGTTTCTCCGGAACGAATTCGAGAGGCATACGACGCAGGACTACGCTTGTTCGGCGAGAACCGCCTCCAGGAGTTTGCCGAAAAAAAAGGTGGCCTCCGCGATTTTCGCGGCGCCGCCTGGCACATGATCGGTCATCTCCAAACCAATAAAGCGGCCAAAGCAGCGGAGTTGTTCAGTGCAGTGGACTCTGTGGATTCCTTGCGTTTGGCCGAAAAGATCGATACGGCAGCGCGTCTGCTGAACAAGAAGCTGGGGGTGCTGATCGAGATCAACATTGGCGGTGAGGCGGCGAAAAGCGGTGTCGCTGCTGACTCTCAGGAACTGGAACAGATTCTTCGAGCGGCGCCGCAACTAGAATCCCTCGAATTTCGCGGGCTTATGACGGTACCTCCGTTTGGCGAAGATCCCCAGCAAGCCCGGCCCTGCTTTCGGAGGCTGCGCCAACTCGCGGAGTGGATTGCCGCCAAGCGATTGCCGGGAATCGGCATGAACGTGCTCTCCATGGGGATGTCGCATGACTTTGAAGTCGCGATTGAAGAAGGCTCGACCTGTGTGCGAGTCGGTACTGCGATCTTTGGGGAAAGAAAGAAGGGTTAATCACAAGGGCAGGGCGGGAGAATGGCTGGCAGACCGCGTTTGGCCTTGCTCACGAACGCTGCTAAAATTGCGTGGTGCAGTGAGATTCACGCTTGCATGTGGGGCTATAGCTCAGCTGGGAGAGCGCATCGTTCGCAACGATGAGGTCGTCGGTTCGATCCCGACTAGCTCCACCAGATTAATCCTCGGTCAACGCAAGCATTTTACGCGACAACAAGCAGAAGTAGAATGTCGCTTTGTAGTCAAGAGGTTATTAGGACCCTGCGGCGACCCCTGCTCAGCGATTGGCTACGATTCGTTAAAGGAAGCGACTACGCCTGACGACGAACACGCCCAGCCACGTCAAGTGCGGACGAGATTTTCAGATTACCGCTCCCGAGGTCTGGGCCCTGTCCGCAAGATCCTCCTCCACGGATCATTCGGTCACGGGGTCCGTTGACGTGCGTCTCGCCGGGTATCGCGTGCGCCCAAACATGATCCCGGTTTCCACCTCAACCGGCTTTCCGTCTCGCAGGTATCGCTTGAATTTCCATTTCCTCAAGGCGTCTGTGATGGTTTTTGCCTGATCGGGAAATGCGCTGAGAAAGTGGATGTGTTTTACTGCGCCTTCTTTATCTATGATGATTCGCACCGGAACTGGGTTGAACTTGTGCTCGGTGAAGATGGGATCAACGCGCGTGATCACGTTTTCGTCGCTGGCGTAATCCTTGATGCACACGGGGAAATCGCCGCCGCCCGTCCCTGCCGTGGGGCTAGTTTCCGCGGGCAACTTCGTCTTGCTCATGTCCAGAACCAGGCTCTGAAGCAGCTTGGTGTCTCGGCTGGTCAGCACAAAGTCCACCGCGTGGCAGCGGATCTCGGTTGTGAGAACGTACCAATGCAGTTCCGCCGCCGGAGACCAATAGGCAAAGAAGGTGAAGGGCCGCTCGGCGATCCTGGTTGGCATAGGCGGCATTTCCACGTTGTAGTCAGCCTGCAAATGATCCTTCGAGTAGTTGACGAGATCGAGCGCGTTGGCCGCAGGCAGCGGCGTGAAGAACATGTCCTGAGCGGTGATTAAGATAGTTCCGCGCGCCGGCCCTTTGAATGTGTCCCCGGGCCTGATCTGCGCGAGCACGTAGCGGCCGCTGTCCGACGGTGGCGGTCCTTTGTATTTTTCTTGCCAATCCGGAGGTACAGCGTAGGTCATTCCAAAATATTGGTCGCTGAAAATATTGTTGGTGACGCTGCCGCCTTCAGGTATGGGGGTCACGGAATCACTCGCGCTCGACCAGGCGCCCTTGACCAGAATGACTCCCGTCGGCACCTTGGTCAGAGTCTGCGGGTTATCGGCAAAGTCGCCGCCGTTTTTTGGGGCGGTTTGCGGTTTGGCGCTTTGGCCCCAGGCTAGGAATGATAAGGACAAAACGAAAACAGGCAATAAAGATCGAGAGCGCATATTCCCTCCCACGAAACCAGGCGATGTCCGGGCCGGTGATTCCGGCGAATCACCAGCGGATAGTTTCCAGGTAGAAATAACTGGCGAGACATTTTCATGCCTCGCCAGAGATTTGCTGTTCACTACAGCGAGCGCAGGAAGTCCAGGATTTCCTGCTGCTGGGTGGATGAGAGGTTATCGAAATTCCCCTCCACGGCGTTGGCTTCACTGCCGTTGCCCTCGTGGTCATCGATTGCGGTGAGCAAGTTGGTGGTGCGGCCATCGTGCAGCAGGAAGATGCGCTGCCCGAGGCCCCACAAGGGAGCGGTGCGGAACTGGTCACCGCCTGCGTTGCCTTGCGAGACGTTGTCCGCAAGGCTGCTGCCCATGTGATGGATCTCGATATCAGAGAAGGCATTCACGGGAGCCTTGCTTAGCGACGAGGTGAAGTTCGACACCTGCGTGGTGCCTACGGTTGCATTGTGGCAGGTCGCGCAGCCGATCGAACTAAACAAGGAAGCGCCGGCGGAGATCGTGCTGGAGGGGACTTGCTGCCCGTTCAGCACAACCCCGCCGGTTGGGGGAGGAGCGAGAAATCGCATGAAGTTGGCAAAGGCCGAGACATCGTCGAGAACGGCGGAGTTCGGCGAAGATGCTGGGTTGGAGGTGTCCTCCGGATAGCCGGTTCCGCTAAGGTTCAGGCAGTTTGACGGCAGGCCCGTCAGGCCGGTGCCACCGTTGCCGTCTTCCCCGGGTAGCGGACGATCCTGGGGAAAGAGTTCGTTGCTGATCCCCATCTCCACGTTGTAAGCCTCACCGGCAAAGATGTGCAGCGACTTGTTTTGCGCCTTCCAGCCGAAGCGGGTGACGGTGCCGTCGTTGCCGTTGTGATTGAGCGTTCCGGAGATGCCGAAGTAGTTGTTGTTGTTGGTCAAGCTGTTGCTCAACAGGGTTGAGTCGTCGAGGTTCTCGATCAGTCCTGCGCCAAAAGTTGGCGTGGGAATCCGAAAGATGATGTCGTTCTCTGCCCCCGCAGTATTAAAGCTGGGCTGCGGCAGGTTGCAGGTGCCGGCATCGGAGCGGCCGGTAACGGTGAACAGGTCTTCCACTCCGCCATTGGGGGCGTTGTAGTTGACCGAGCCGTTGCTGTTAAAGAAGAACGGGAACCGGGCTTCAAGGGTTGGGCCATTGGCGGTGATGAAATAGGGGGTGGTGCTGCCGGGCGCGACTCCGTTGCTGGCGAACAGGAATTGTGGATTAGTGGCAACGCCGGTCCCGCCGACCGCAGGCTGCGCGTGACATGAACTGCACTGATTTGAGTTAAACCGCGGTCCCAGACCGTTGTTGCCGTTTGGGTTGTTGGAAACGGACTCGACGTCCTGGAAGCGGCTCTGACCGTCCTGGAAAAAGGCGAGAATCCCGGAAGGGCTGTTTGCCAGCACTGAAGGGAGTGCTGCGCCGGTGCCGCGGTTGCCACTCTGAACTCCAGGATCGGTCTGAGCAAATGCTGTACCTGCGAAGAACAACAGCGTCACAGTCAAAACTGATGGGAGCTTACCTGTCTTGATCACGACTCCTCCTTTTTTGGAAGTTTCTTTTTGAAGCTTGCCCGGAACCCCACGTTCGGGCTCTGGCTGAGGCCAAGGGACCGATATCCCGGGGACAAGCGGAGGGAATGCGATGTTGCCTTCCCCGCCAAGGGTGGGAGTCCATTGAGCGGAGCATGACTCTCCTTATTGAACTTGGGTTACGGCTCTAGACCGCAAGGGCGCAAGAATGCACAGCTAAACCCGCACAGCGGACGACGCTGCTGTACGTACACACGTTGCGAGCACAGAATTGTCCGAAAGCAGTGTTGGAGTTTTTAGCGCAATTGCGTGTGGACGCAATAAGAAATTGTTGGATGTTACGGAATCGGAACAACTCAACCGCGTGGAAAGGCAGATCTTCATGGTTTTCTTGTGCATGCGGCGGGTCTTGCCAATGGCACCTGTAATCGCCTGGAAACGAAAAAGTGGCAGTTGCTGTTCGGAACCCCGAAATCGGACGGGGCAGATGTTTAGGAACAAAAGAAGAAATAGGGCAGAGTTGGTTCGGCGGCGCAAGGTCGGTCGGGTTCGCGAGATGATTGTCGGCACGCTGCGGCGATCGGCTAAAGCCAGCCCTCAGCTACGGGCGGCCAACCAGCCGGATGCGAATCCATCCGCTCTCCGGCTATGCTAAGACCACATGGCGAAGCGCAGAGCAATTAACGCGGCGGTATTGGGTGTGCTTTTGCTGATTGCCGGGGTTGGGGCCGCCGCTCAATCTTCAGGCCAGTCTGCCCCCGCGACTGGAACTCCAATGGCTACCGCGGACCGCGTGCAACTCCCTGGCTGGTGGCCGACGAAGGGCACGCCCGCGCGCGAGGAATACACCGGGCCCTCGGCGTGTGTGCGCTGCCATGCGCAGAAGGCGGCCACGCAACTGGAAACACCCATGGCCCACGCTTCGATGACGGCTGCGGACTCGGATATTCTGCGCTCCCACCCGCGCTTGAGCTCCACGGTTGGGCCTTTTAGCTTTGAAATTGTGCACGCGGAAAAAGGCAGCACCGTTTACTCCGTCAGCGCCGGCAAACAATCCATCTCAGAAGTGCTCGCCTGGGCGTTCGGCATTGGAGAAGTTGGTCAGACCTATGTCTATGAACTCAACGGGACCTTCTATGAAAGCCGCCTGAGTTTTTACAAGAGCACGCAGGCGCTGGATTTCAGTCCAGGCCATCCGCGCTCCGTGCCCACGAGCCTGGAGAACGCGCTGGGACGGCCGTTCAATCCCGGCGAGACTAAACGCTGCTTTGGTTGCCACACCACGGCTTCCACCACCAGCAACCGCTTTGACGCCGGTCATCTTATCCCCGGCGTTACCTGCGAGGCCTGCCACGGCCCCGGGGCCGAGCACGTCGTCGCCATGAATACTTCGCAGGGCGAGCAGGGACCGACCTTCATGATGAACCCGCGTGGGCTCAAGCCAGTCGAGTCGGTCGAGTTTTGTGGCGCATGTCACCGCACCGCCTGGGACGTGGCCTTGGCGGGATCGAAAGGTATCTATAACATCCGCTTTCAGCCCTATCGTCTTGAGACCAGCCGCTGCTGGGGAGACGGCGACGCCCGGCTCACCTGCATGAATTGCCATGATCCGCACCAGCCCCTGGTGCGCGACGCCGCGGTTTACGATCAGCGATGCCTGAGTTGTCATTTGACGGGGAAGGCGAAGCCAGCCCGGGACCATCCCGGTGCAGCCTGTCCTGTGAGCACAAAGGAGTGCGTCACCTGTCACATGCCGAAATACGAAATTCCCGGCATGCACTCGAAATTTACCGATCACCGGATTCGAATAGTGAAGAAGGATGCGGAATTCGCGGACTGAGGGGGTTGCGGCGGAAGACTTGCCTAAAGAACCAATTCTTCAATGTCCAGCGGAGCATTTCTCCGCATTTGCCAGCTCTTGATTCCCGCCGAAATCAGGTTCGAGAAAATGTGAGGATTCTCCTCCGCCAGTGACTGCAGAAACGAACGAACCTTGGTTCTCGCACCCTCTTTCAGCGAGCACGCGCACGGAGTGATGGGAAGGGCCTGGTCGGCGGCGTATTTTCGAATCATCTCCTCGTTCACATACAGCAATGGACGAACAAGCTGGAACTCGCCGCCTGACGACAACGCCACTGGCGGCAGTGGCTTGACCGCGCCTGTGAACAAAAGGTTGCGCAGCATGGCCTCGGCGAAATCGTCGGCGGTGTGGCCGAAGGCGATAACGTTACAGCCCAGTTCCTGCGCCAGAGAATAGACTGCCCGCCGCCGATAGCGGCTGCAGAGGTCGCATCCGTGGGGCACTGCGTCGCGAACCAGGTTGAGAGATGGCGTGTCATTGAGCAGCGTCCAAGGCACGCCAAGTTGGGCGACGTGCTGCGCGAGTCCGTCAAGCGATCCCAGGAACTTTCCTTGTTCGACGGTAAAAGCATGCAACTCAAATTGAATCGGCGCCCGCTTCTGCAGGGCGAGTAAAGCGTGCAGCAGGGTCGAGCTGTCTTTCCCGCCCGAGAGCCCGACGGCGATTCGGTCTCTGGCGCGAATCATGTCAAACTCGGCAATCGCCTTGCCTGTCAGCTTGACGATTTTTTCGAAAAGTATATTGTTAGCCGCCATGACGCTTTATCTTCAGAACCAGTCACTGCGGTAGGCGATCCACCAGCTCAGGAAAAGTATCGGAATGGTTGATCCCAGCGCCCACCACAGCGGCAAAGTGAAATCCGCCAGCAGGCCCAACACCGTGAAGCTGAGCCAGAAGATCTTACGCTCCATGGTTTTATTCTAGTCCTGAGCTTTCCTTTCCTCCGGCAAACGTATAAAAAGGTGCCATGCAGCGTTTAGCGAAGCCGCTCCCGCTCAAAGCCGTGGCTGAGTTCGTGGGTGGCCGTGTGATAGGAGATGACCGCACGCCGTTGTCTGGAATCTCGAGCATCGAATCCGCCGCGCCGGGTGACTTGGTTTTTGTGGAGGACGCCAAGAATCTGCAATCGGCCCTCGAATCGCCGGCTTCGGCGGTCATTGTTCCGGAGGGCATCGTGAAAGGGATCGAGTCGAAGCCGGTACTTGTCGCAGCCCAGCCCCGACTGGCCTTTGCGCGAGCCGGGCAACTTCTTTGCCCGTCTGCGGATCGCCGCCCCGGCATCCATCCCAGCGCGATCGTTCATCCCTCAGCCGTCCTCCACAAGAACGTGACAGTCGAAGAACGCGTAGTCATCGGCGAGCATGCTGAAATCGGCGAAAACACGTGTATAGGGGCTGGCTGCGTCGTCGGCGGCAATGTGAGAGTCGGACGTGATGGCCGCTTATATCCCAACGTGACCATCTATTTCGGCGTAAAGATTGGTGACCGTGTCATCATTCATGCCGGAGCCGTGCTGGGCAGTGACGGTTTCGGTTACGTGCGTGACGCGAAAACCGGCCGACATGAAAAATTCCCCCAGGTCGGCCAACTCGAAATCGAAGATGACGTTGAGATCGGTGCCAACTCGACCATTGATCGCGGCGCACTGGACGTAACTCGCATCGGCCGCGGCACGAAGATTGACAATCTGGTGCACATCGGGCATAACTGCCAGATCGGCGAAGATGTGGTCATCGCCGCGCAAACGGGTCTTTCGGGCAGCATTGTGATCGAAAAGAATGCAGTGCTGGGCGGTCAGGTGGGCATCGGAGAACATGCTCGCATCGGTGAAGGCGTCATGCTGGGCGGCCAGGGCGGCGTCCTGCCCAACAAAGTGCTTCGCGGAAAGGGCGTTGCTTTTTGGGGAACTCCGGCGCAGCCGGTTCGCGAATACCTGAAACAGCTCGCGGCGCTGGCGAGGCTTACGAAGAAGGAATAGGTTCGTGTGGCGCGGCCGCCCTCGGCCGCGAGCTCGACATGGCCATCGTCGTCATCGGCGGACATTCCCGCAACGTCGGAAAAACCAGTGTCGTTGCTGGCCTAATCGCGGCGCTTCCGGAATATCACTGGACGGCGCTCAAGATTACGCAATATGGCCACGGCGTTTGTTCAGCCAATGGGGAAACCTGCCATTGCGCAACCGATGACCACACCTGGGCCATTTCGGAAGAGAAAGACCGCTCCGGTGAATCCGACACTTCGCGGTTCCTCGTTGCAGGCGCGGCCCGCGTTTGGTGGGTGCGAACCGAGCAAGGTCGCCTGGCCGAAGCCATGCCCGCCATTCGCCAAAGGCTGGCCGAATCGAAGAACGTGATTCTGGAGTCGAACAGCGTTTTGAAGTTCGTTCGCCCGGATGTTTATTTGACGATTCTCGATCCCGCCAACGCCGATTTCAAAAAATCGGCGCAGGAATTTCTGGACCGCGCCGATGCGGTGATACTGCATAGCACAACCACACCGAGCTGGAAGGAAGTTTCCCTCAAGCCGGTGGCAAACCGGCCTGTCTTTCGCATTCAGCCGCCGGACTACGTCACGCCTGAGATTGTTGATTTTGTGCGGGCGAACCTTTGAAGATATTGTCCTTGGACCCGCCGCGATACCGTTGAATCGGTGGTCATTCCGAAGCCTCGCGCTTTCACCAGCGAGGCGAGGAATCTCGCGCGGACTGTCTTCGATTCGACCTTCCGGCAGTTTATTGGCTCGCGTACATGCCGATGATTCGCTCAATCGCCCGCCGGCACACTTCACAAAACGACGGATATCGCGTGAACATGATGCAATTCTCCTGCGGCCGGTAGTATCCCTTGGATTCGTAATTTGCGCCCTCGAAGGCTCCGACGCTTTTCGCGTACTTGTCCGACGCCAGCATCTCTTCTTCTTTTTTTCGTTCTTCCTTGAACAGAGCATTCATTTCGGCTTCGGGACGGTTCTCCGCCCGCATTTTCCGCCGCTGCTCCTGAATTTGTTTTTCCATGGCGTCAAACTGCTCCTTGGGCCAGGGCGTCGGAATCGGTGTCCCCGGCGCAACCAGATCCTTCCACTTCAAATCTGCAGGATCGAGCAGCGCGGTGACGTTCGGTTCCCAAGGCTCAGTGCGTTTCTCGGGCGGCAGGTAGGCGACATCCGATGTGTAATATTCGTCCGCCAGCCCGGCGAAATGATGCCCGAATTCATGCACAAAAACATACGGAGCCCACTCGCTATCCGCAGCCACCGTCGCGTACAAATTGAAAATTCCACCTCCGCCATAAGTATTGTTGTTGAGGAGAATTTCAATGAATTCGTAAGGTGCATAAGATGCAACGTCGCGCAGCGCTCGGTTTTCGACTGTCAGCACGTAGCGTTCGGTGCCAAAAGTGTCGTAGCTTGCCCCCAGAGGCGAGCGGCGATGCACTCCGCCGGAAGGCCGCGAGACGCCGGACTCTTCCGCCGCCGGGCACAATCCCCAGACATTGAAGTCCTGGCGGTGCTCGCGGAACGGGGGTGTGCCAAACAGAATGTCGGTAAAGCGTCGCGCGTCATTTTCGAATTTGGCGCGCTCGGCAGCCGTGTAGCCGTCCCCAAGGATGAGCAGATCGGCTTTCGTGGCGGGCTCGCCATTCTTCTGGATGTTCACGAGCGGCCCCGGCGAGGGCGGACGCGACGTGTCAATGAACTTGTCTTTGGGATCAACATTTGTGGTCCAGACTTCTTTGAACTGATTGTTCTCTCGTTCCTTCAGCACGATTTTCACCGGGGCTTCCGGGGCAGGGAAGCGCAGCGACTCCGAAAAAGTCCGGTGGGCATGTTTGGCTTCTTCCGTTGTTACCCATTCTCCATAGATGGAATTAAATCCGCGGGAGTAGAGCAGGCGTCCGGTAGCCGCGTCCTGCACCTCGAAAAAATAATTCCCGAGGTTGGTGCGATCGATGGTTTTGGCTGGATCTCCGGGCCAGGGCAGCGGTTCGATCACCACTCGATCGACCGAGAACACTTCGTGCGAGACATCGCCGGTGTGGTAGTAGTCGAGGCGCATGGTGGCAGGAGCGGCAAGAGCTGGGAGCGTAAGCGCAAAAAGCAGGCAGACTGAAAGCCCAAGCTTCGTTTTCATGCTTGGCATTTTACGGCAAGGGAGTTGCGGCGCGAAATATGGGACAGAAAATGGACTTCTGGAAACAAAACCGAAGCCGTGGGGCCAAGAGCCTCAACCCATTTTGTTATCCTTCTCAAGTGACAAGCATTCACAGAAATGCCTGGTTGCTGACGTTGCTGTCAGCCATTCTTCAGATTCTCATCTTTCCTCTGCCTAATTTTTACCTGCTCTGCTGGATAGCCGTTGCTCCGCTGCTGCTTGCTCTGTTGCGCGCCCGCCCGCCGGCGACGCTGCAACTCACCGAAAGCGTCAAACTTCTGCCAGCCAGTCCGGCGCAGGGATTTCTGCTCGGTTACGTGTGCGGCATTCTCTGGTATGCCGGAACCTGCTACTGGATTTACAACACCATGCGCCAGTACGGCGGGTTGAACGGCCCGGCCGCGTTCGGCGTTCTGATTCTCTTTTGTCTCTATCTCGCCATCTATCACGGCGTCTTCGGATTGCTTATCAGCCTGCTGGCCGGGAACAGTCCTTTCAGCCGCCGCGCATTGTTGCTCTCCCCGCTGGTCTGGGTCGCGGTGGAACTCGCGCGCACCCGCATCACCGGATACTCCTGGGCTCTGCTCGGTATCACTCAGGTGGATAACATTCCGCTTTCCCGCCTGGCGACGGTAACCGGGGTGTACGGCCTTTCATTCGAAATCATGATCGTGAACGCAGCGTTGGCGGCTGCGTTTCTGATTGGTCGCGACAAAGCCCGCCGCGACAAGCGGATGCAGTTGCTCTCCGCTGCGGTTGCAGCCGCGCTGGTTCTGCAAGCCGGGATACTCGTGCCTGCGCCGGTCGTGCCTGCAAACCACACTGCATTGTTGGTTCAGGCCAACATTCCCATCCTCGAAGGAGCCGACTGGACGAGAGAATATTTCATGGGCACGTTGCAGGACCTGATGCGCATCAGCCTCAATCCTGTGAGCGCCGCGCAAGCGCCCGATCTGATCGTCTGGCCCGAATCGCCTGCGCCGTTTTATGTTGCTGACCCCATTTTCCGCGGCGCGATCAGCAGTGTGGCACAGCAATCGAAAGCCTGGGTGATCGCGGGGGCCATAGGAACTCTGAATGCCAGCCAGAACCGGCCGACAGAGATCTTCAACTCTGCCGCCCTCGTCAACCCGTCTGGCGAATGGATTTCGCGCTATGACAAAGTCCATCTCGTCCCTTTCGGCGAATACGTTCCTTTCAAAAATATCTTCTCCTTCGCCGGAGGACTCACCAAAGAAGTCGGCGACTTCTCCCGGGGCGTATCGCGTGAGCCGCTCGACGCCAACGGAATCAGGTACGGCGTCTTCATTTGCTACGAATCCATCTTTCCTGACGAAGTCCGTCAATTTGCTGCCCAGGGAGCGCAGGTGCTGGTCAACATGTCCAATGACGGCTGGTACGGCGACAGCGGAGCCTACGCGCAGCATCTCGAGCAATCTCGCATGCGGGCCGTGGAGAATGCACGCTGGTTGTTGCTCGACACCAACACCGGAGTGACCGCATCGGTTGATCCATATGGCCGCATTGTGGCCAGCGCGCCCCGCAAGATTCGTACTGTGCTGCAAGCGCCCTATGCCCTCTCCAACGAAACCACTTTCTACACCCGCCACGGAGATTGGTTTGCCTGGCTGTGTGCGATAATTTCCATAGGCGGTCTCTTGACGCGCTTGTTCCCCAAGAAGGCAGAAGAAAAAAGGTAGAAGCATGAGCATCAACACTGAACTCGAACAGGAATACGCCGGACTGAAGAAAAAAGTCCAGGAACTTCAGGAGTATCTTTGACGCGGGCAAACTGCGTTCGCAATTAGCCGAAATCGAGAAGCAAGCTGCCGACCCCAATCTCTGGTCGAATCCTCAGAAATCACAGCAGGTGATGCGCGAGAAGAAGCGCCTCGAAAACCTTCTCTCCACCGAGGCCGATCTCAGCCGCCGCACCGGAGACATCTCAGCATATTTCGATCTGGGTGCTGAAGGCGAGAATGTTGACGACGATCTCCGCCGCGAAATGGCTTCTCTGCGCGAACTGGTGGACCGCCTCGAAACCGAAACTCTGCTCTCCGGCGAAAACGACGGCCGCAACGCCATCGTGACCATCCATCCCGGAGCCGGGGGCACGGAGTCGCAGGACTGGGCTGACATGCTGCTGCGCATGTATCTGCGCTGGGCGGAGCGCCAGGGATTTCAGACTGTACTCTACGATTATCAGCCGGGTGAAGAAGCCGGACTCAAATCGGCGACTTTCGCGGTCAACGGCGAATACGCCTTTGGGCTCTTGACCAGCGAAATCGGCGTGCATCGCCTGGTGCGCATTTCTCCGTTCGATCAGGCCAAACGACGGCATACCTCGTTCGCCAGCGTCTTCGTTTCGCCGGAAATTGACGAGAGCATCGAAGTTGTCATCCGCCCCGAAGATCTTCGAATTGATACCTACCGCTCCAGCGGCAAGGGTGGGCAGCACGTCAACACAACGGATTCCGCGGTCCGCATCACGCATCTTCCGACCGGTATTGTCGCCGCCTGCCAGAACGAGCGGTCGCAGCACAAGAACAAAGACCGCGCCATGAGCATGTTGCGCTCCAAGCTCTACGAGCACGAATTGGAGAAGAAGCGCGAAGTCACGAGGAAGATCGAAGACTCCAAACTCGACATTGATTTCGGCTCGCAGATTCGTTCGTACGTGCTTCAGCCTTATCGTCTCATCAAAGATCACCGCACAAAGATGGAAGTCGGCGATGTGGATCGCGTGATCGACGGCGATTTGCAGCCGTTCATTCGCGCGTATTTACAAATGCGCCGGGGTGAGAAGCAGGCGTAGGCATCCGTTCACTGCGCTGTGTCCTTAGTAACGTTACCTCGCCGGAAAAAACTGGCGAAACGCCCTCCCCTGCGCGATGCTTTCCACTAGGAGTCTGGTCGAACTATGCCGCGAATGATTGATTTGATACGGGCGTCTGCGGTGCCGGCGAACCTGATGCAGTCGGCAGCTCGGGGCGCGCTTGCGGTTCCTTCCGGGGAGATGATCGAAATCCTCGTGCATTTGGCGAATCACAACAAAGTCTTCAGCGAACAGGCGAAGCTCACGCTGGCTGGGTGGGATGCCGCATCGTCCAAGGCGGCAGCAGAGAATCCTGCCACGCCAACCGAGGTACTTGAGTACCTGGTTTCGCCGGAGAACCTCCGTCCGGCTTTGTTGGGGGCGCTGCTCGAAAATGTTTCTGTGACCGAAGAGGCGCTGTGCCGGCTGGCGGTCTCGGCGTCGCAGGAGTTGGCAGATGGGATGTTGAAGAGTGCGCGGGTGGGGCGATCTGGGGCGGTGCTGGATGCTCTGGCGTCAAATCCCAGTCTGAGCGGAAGTCAATCGGCAACCGTCGAGGAGAGGCTCGCGGCTCTTGGTTCTCAGGCGAAGGCTATGGTCCCGGCAGCACCAGCGGCCGGGGAAACCGCGAACGATGCCGCCGAGTCAGCTTCAGGGGACGGTGGCACCGATGCGGAATTAACTGCCTTTCTGAAAGAACACGCTGGCGAAATTTCCGCCGAGGCCGGCAAGACGTTTCAGCCGATCGGCGGAGTGTACGAAGAATCGTCGGATGTGGCTGCGGAACCCGTAGCAGCACAACATGTGACGGGAGGAGCCGCAGCGGCCGCTCCGGCGAAGGCGCCAGCCAACATGAAAAAGACCTATCTTACTCCCGAGGAACAGCGGGGCAGCGCGCTGCAGAAGATCTCGAAGCTGGATATCACGGGACGCATTCAATTGGCGATGAAAGGCACGAAAGAAGAGCGCTCACTGCTGATCCGGGATGGAACCAAAATTGTGGCGCTGGCAGTGCTGGAATCACCGAAGATCAGCGACGGGGAAGTCGAAAAGTTTGCCAGCCAGAAGAACGTGCTGGAAGCAGTGCTGCGGGCGATTCCGCTGAAGCGGCGCTTCATGAAGAACTACAACGTGGTGAAGAACCTGGTTTTCAATCCGCGAACTCCCATCGATTTATCCCTAACACTGATGAAGAACCTTCTGGTGGGCGATCTCAAGAACCTGGCCGGCAACAAAGAGGTTTCGGACACGGTTCGCAAGCTGGCGCTGCGCGCTTTCCGGCAAAAGAGCGACGTGGGAAAAAGGGCTTGATCCGCTACCTGGGCTGACTCACGGCCCGCCTGATCCAATGCCGGATTGACCGTGCTGGTGTCCGACCCATCAGCCCGCTACAATCCGGCTATGGTCTCGGCATCTCAACCGGATCCAATCACGGAACTACTGCGGCGTTCAAAGACCATCGCCGTGGTGGGGTTGTCGAATAACCCTTTGCGGCCTAGCCACGGCGTCTCGGCATACATGCAAGCACACGGCTACCGGATTATTCCGGTGAATCCGGAGATCCGAGGAGCGCTGGGTGAGAAAGCGTACCGGTCGCTGCTCGATGTTCCGGAGAAGATTGATATTGTGAACATCTTCCGGCGCCCGGAGTATGTGGAAGGGGTGGTGGATCAGGCCATTCAGCTCAAAGTTCCCGCCATCTGGATGCAGGAAACCGTGATTCACGAAGAAGCCGCGGAGAAGGGGCGCAAGGCTGGGATTCTGGTGATCATGGATCGCTGCATTTTGAAAGAGCACAAGGCGAGATTGGCGTAGGCCAGCCCTGTTGCAGCGCCGAACTGCTCCCCCGACCCTAACCCCGCTCTACCCAACCTTGGCGGTCTTATCGGGTGGAACCGGAGCGGCGGGTTGCACATCGCCGCCGCCGGCTTCGAATCGATCCCGATCTTCATCCTTCATCTCGATCCGTGGCAAGGACAAGCGGAATGTAGTGCCCTGGCCATCCACGGAATCGAAGTTGATGGAACCGTAGTGCCATTGCAGAATTTGAAAAGTTTGCGCCAGACCGATCCCGCTGCCGCCGTTCTTGGTGGTGAAGTAAAGCTCAAAAATCTTTTCCTGAAGTTCCGGAGGGATGCCGTCGCCCTCATCGCGAATCTCGGTGACTACGTTGCTGCCCTCGGCGCGGGTGGAGACGGCCAGCGTTCCGCCATGAGGCATAGCTTGAATGCCATTTAAAACTACGTTGAACATGGCTTGTTTGATGAAGTCGGGATCTACTTTCACGGATAAAGGCTTGGGCGCGAAGACGCGGGACAAGGTCACTTTGTGCTGTTCCGCGTCCGGTGTGGCCAGAACCATGACCTCGTCGAGCAAGCGGTGAAGGTCAATCTCTTCCAGGCGCAGGTCGCGGGGCCGAGTGAAATCCACCAGAATCTGCACCACCCGGTCGAGGCGGTGAATCTCGTTGCCGATGATATCCATGTGGCGGCGGGTGTCGGGATCTGTTTGCTGCAACTTGTTCTGCAACAACTGCAGATGCAAAACGATGGCATTGATTGGGTTCTTGACTTCGTGAGCCACGCCGCGAGTGAGGCGTCCGCTGGCGGACATGCGGCGTGACAACTCGATTTCATCGCCGATGCGCTGCACGGACTCGGCATCACGCAGGGTGATCAGGGCGCCGATGGGCGTACCACCCTCATGGATGAAATCGAGGGAAACCTGTACCCGCCTACCACTCGGAGAATCCAGCTCGCGCTGCGCGATGGGCCGGTGCGAGTGAAAACCCTCCAGCACCGCAGCTCCCAGGGACGAACTGGCGGAAAAAGCCTCCTGCGCGGTTTGGCCGAGGAGTTCGCGGCGGGGACGGCCGAGAAAACGCTCGACCGAAGCGCTGACCAGGACCACCCGCAAATCGCGGGTAAACAGCATCAAGCCGTCCTGGAGATTGGCCATGATCTGGTCCACGTTGTCCTTCAAGGCGGAAAAGATTTCGCGCACATCCCGCATCTGGCGTCCGAGGTTGGCGATCTTCAAGGTGACCAGGCCGTATTCGTCGCGCGCCGTTTCGTCTTCGATGGCTTCGGCGCCGCCAGCGGTGACGCTATCCAGACTGCGGCTAATTTTCTCTAGAGGGCCGAGAGCGATGCGCGAGAGCCCTGCAGCGAAAATGAGAGAGAGAAGGATGGTGATGCTGGAGAAGATCACGGCACCGCGCAATCGTGGCGTCAGGTCGCTTCTCAGAAACAAGGTGGAGACGCCCAGCCGGATGCTGCCAAAAGGAACGCCGTTTAACTCCAGGGGCATGCGCACTTCGTAGATGGCCGGCGGGTGATAGACCATGCCGAGCTGGTGTCGGAAATCGGCATCTTGGAGCTTTTGGAAATCGGGGCGGTCGGGGACCAGTTTGCCGATCAGATTGGGATCGGTGTGCAGGATGGCCTTGCCATAGGAGTCCACGATGGCGGCATCATAGACGGTAGGCCAACTGCCGACCACCGACTGCAACATGCTGTTCAGGTTCTCGTCGGTTCCGAGATAGTAAGCGATAGCCCGGCGCACGGCCTCGGCATCGTTGGTATTCACTTTCGTGCTGCTCAAGTCAGGCGCCGCGCCGTTGGCCAGATAACTGAGCTGGGAGGTGATGGAGGCGGCGGCGTCACGGGCGACGAAAATCTGCATCCGGAGCAACCGAGAGACATAGATGTAGGAAACAAAAGAGACCAGCGCCGCCACCATGACGGTGATGACCAGTACGATTTGGGTTCTGCGGCGCATATTTCAGAGCGCGGGGCCTGGGAGGTGAGCCTCGTCGAAAGAACCTCTGCCGATAGCGGATTGAAGTCCTAGTCTTCCTTCAACGCGGGATCGCTGGTGGCACTCCCGTATTCCTTTAACTTATTATGCAGGGTCTTCAGGCTAATGCCGAGAATCTCCGCGGCCCTCGTTTTATTGTTTCCGGTTGATTCGAGAGTTTTTAGGATGAGCAACTTCTCTGCCTCGCCCACGGTGGTTCCCACGCCCAGATGAACCGCGTAAGGGTCTTCCGATGTAGTACGAAGCGCCGGCTGGCCAAAGTGGGGCGGCAGGTGCCGGGTTTCGGCCACGGCGCCATCGCACACGATGACGGCGCGTTCCAAAGTGTTACGTAGCTCACGAACGTTCCCTGGCCAGGAATAGTTTTGGAACAAATGGACCACCGCCTCGCTTACGGTGGCCACTTTGCGGCCGTGCTTGGCGTTCATGTCGGCCAGGAGGTGCTCCACCAAAGCCGGAATGTCTTCTTTGTGCTCACGCAAAAGCGGCATGTGAATGTTGAAAACATTCAGGCGGTAATAGAGATCGTTGCGGAGTTCACCGCGAGCAACCGCTTCCTCAGGAACTTTATTGGTGGCGGCGAGCACCCGGACGTCCACCTTGGTTTCCACCTTGCTGCCCAGGCGGCGCAGCGTGCGGTCTTCGAGGACGCGGAGGAGTTTGGCCTGGGTGGAGATAGGCATTTCACCGATTTCATCGAGCAGCAGGGTTCCACCTTCTGCCAACTCGAAACAGCCGGTCCGGCGTTCAACCGCGCCGGTGAAGGCTCCTTTCTCATGGCCGAAGATTTCGCTCTCGATAAGGGTTTCAGGAATGGCGGCGCAGTTGATGGGAACGAACGGCTTACTGCGGCGGGGGCTGAGTTCATGGACGGTGCGAGCCACCAGTTCCTTGCCGGTGCCGCTCGCGCCGGTGATCAGGACCGACGCGGTGCTGGGGGCCACCATCTCAATGAGGCGAAAAGTCTCCTGCATTTTCTTGGAGGCACCCACCAGGCTTCCCAGAGAGCCGGTGTCACGCAGTTTGCGCCGCGTGACCTCGAGTTCGATGGTGGTGCCCAGGTGCTCCGACGCTTTTTGCAGGATGGTGCGCAGGCGGTCGGTGTCTATGGGTTTGGTAATGTAGTCGTAAGCGCCCATGCGCATCGCTTGCACGGCGCTGTCAATGGTTCCCTGGGCAGTAACCACAACTACAGCGACGGTCTGGGTGCTGTCGTGCGCAATTTTTTCCAGCAGTTCCATGCCCCCCATGCGGGGCATCTTGAGATCGGTCACAACGATGGCGGGTGCCCAACTCACAAGTTTCTCAAGACCCTCTGCTCCGTCTTTGGCGGTTTCGGCATGATACCCCCAGGCGGAAACCAGTTCTGCCAGACCGGTGCGCTCATTTTCTTCGTCTTCGACGATGAGTACTCTCTCCTGGTTCATAAAGAAAAGTGCCTTCCTGATATTATTCAGGCTTAACCTTGACCTCTGCAAGCGAACGCGGCCCTTGGAACACCGGATTAGGAATGCGACCCGCGGTATCAAACTGAGACAAGAAGTTGCCTGGTACTTTCCAGAATCGGTGGAAAAATGCAGTGCGAGTGCAGTAATATGGGAAGCCTGATTCCCACAGATTATTTTTGCAAATCGTCTTGATGGCGAAATACATCTTATAGTTTTCCATCCGGTGGGATGCCCAGTCTTGTACGCGTGCGATGGATACACTAACAAACTAAGGATTTTTTGGAGGATGACATGTCGGTTTACCCCAGGCTACGGAGTGGGTGTGTGCTGTTTTCTATTTTGCTGTTGATGCTGGTCGTGTGTTTGTTATCGGCCTTAACTTTGGCGCAGGATGATGCCACCCCGAAGTGGGACGTTTACACGGGATATCAGTGGCTGGCTCCCGGGGGCAAAGTACCGTCTTCGGCGGGAACGTTCAATAGTCCCGTGGCACAGCACCTGAATGATTTGTGGTACGGCGGAGTTGGAGACGTTACTTACAACTTCGACCGGGTTGTGGGACTGTCGCTCGACTACGGCGCCAGCTCACGAAATTCGACGACTGAGCAGACGCTTTCGGTGGGGCCACGTTTCATGTGGCGCAAGGACGGCATCAATCCGTTCATTCACGGCATGGTGAGCTTGAATCACCTGAGCGCGCCGGGTCTGGCGGGGAACAACGGAATCGGCGCAGTAGTGGGCGCGGGAATTGATATTCAAGCCACCCGCTTGCTGAGTATTCGTCTCGCGGAAGTGGATTACGTGTGGGGGCACCACGGTTATTCCGACCTGGTGGCTCCGCAGTTCCCCGACCTGCGGCGGCCATCGTTGGAAGGCGTCCGAGCTACGGCAGGTTTCGTGTGGAACTTCGGTTATCCGCCGGCCAAGATGGCGGCGGCCACCTGTTCCGCGCAACCGGCTGACGTGATGGTGGGCGAGCCGGTCACGGCCACCGCGAACGCGTCGGGCTTTAATCCAAAGCACGCCCTGACCTACACCTGGAGCAGCACTGGTGGCAAGATCACAGGCAACAACGGCACGGCCTCCATTGACACCAACGGGATTGCCGGCGGCAGCTACACTGCCACGGCGCACATTGTTGATCCCAAGGTGAAGGGCGGCGAGGCAAGCTGCTCGGCGACCTTCACGGTGAGAGAGCCGGCGAAGAATCCGCCGAACCTCTCCTGCTCGGCCAATCCCTCGACGGTGCAGCCCGGCGGGAACTCGACCATCAGTTGCACCTGCACCAGTCCGGATAACGTTCCGGTGGCGGTGGGCACCTGGAGCGCGACGGCCGGCAGCGTATCGGG